>Ga0224512_10000019_pt1 | contig 236386 bp, 214 predicted proteins | sample SF_May12_sed_USG_4_FD_169103 | JGI IMG/M metagenome (GOLD analysis project Ga0224512, IMG submission 169103) | Sediment microbial communities from San Francisco Bay, California, United States - SF_May12_sed_USGS_13 | ecosystem: Environmental > Aquatic > Marine > Sediment | place: USA...
ATGTCCCTTCCAGATCCACAGCGCGCGGAGGTGCATGCTGGCCGGGGATGGCTCGCCCCGGAGCCAGGCGATCGCGCCCTTCTTGAAGCGGACCCAGGTGCCGTCTGGATCGCCCGTCGTGAGCAGGGCGAGCGTATCGCTTATCCAGGGCTCGTGACCGACACAGGCGATCGTTTGCCCTTCGAGGCCGGCGAAGAAGGCAGGGTCGGGGGCGCGCGCCAAGCCTTCGGTCGAAATGAGCTCGCCGTCAGTCGCCGCTGCGAGGAGCTCGGCGGTCTGGACCGCGCGGGTCCATGGGCTGGTGTAGACGCGATCAAAACGGATGTCGCCGCGCTCGAGGCCTTCGACCATCTGCTCGAAGCGTCGCCGCCCAGTGTCGGTGAGCTGGCGGTCCGCGTCGGGGAGTCCTGCCCTCCTCTCTTCTGCAATCGCGTGGCGAATGAGAAACAAATCCATCGTCGATCACTCGAGCTCGAAACCATCGAGCCGGAACCCGATCGGCTTTAGTGATTTCTGCTCGCGCTCCAAGTCGGCGTGCACGAGCGGGTGGGCTTCGAGCCATTCTCGGTCGAAGGTGAGCAGCAGGCTGTTGTCGTCGGCCTCGAGCTTGGGGATGGGAACATTTTCCGGGTCGCGGTTGCGGTTGAGAAGCACCGACAGCCGCAGCAACACCGTGAGGCGCTTGGCGTCGAGCTGAAGCTCGGAGGGCAGCGCATCGAAGTAACCGCTCTCGAGCTTTCGACGGTGGCCGCGCACGAGGGTGGCGACGAGAAGCTGCTCGTCCCGAGAGAAACCAGACAAGTCGGACGACGCGACCAAGTACGACCCGTGCTTGTGATGACCGGTGTAGTTTACGGCGAGGCCGATCTCGTGGAGCTGAGCGGCCCAAATCAGAGCATGCGCGTCGTCCGGAGACTTCAAATCCCAGGCGTCGGCGACCTGGCCGAGGAGGCCGAGTGCGGTTTCTTGGACGCGATCGGCGTGCGCCTGGTCGATCGAGTAGCGCGTCGAAAGCATGTCGATGGTGCGGTCGCGGGGGTCTTCGTCGTGGATCCGGCCGACCATGTCGTAGATGAGGCCTTCGCGAAGCGCGGTGGGCGACACCCACATTTCGTCGATGGCGAGCCGGTCGAAGATGGCGCTCAGGATCGCGAGGCCGCCTGGGAACACCGTGCGCCGATCGGGATCGAGGCCGGGCAGGTCGAGTTGCTCCAACCGCCCCGCCGTGATCATCGCCTGCTCGAGCTTGGCGAGACCTTCGGCGGTGATGGTGCCGTGCGCCCAACCGGCTTCGCTCAAAATGTCCGCCACGGCGCGGATAGTGCCGGATGCCCCGATCGCTCTTTCCCAACCCCTCTTTCGAAGCGCCGCTTTCACCGGCTGAAGCTCGAGGCTCGCAGCGAGCTTGGCGTTGTTCATGCGCTTGCGGCTAATCTTGCCGTCGCTGAAGAACTGCTTGGTGAACCCCACGCAACCCATGTAGAGGCTGTGGACCGCAACGGCGTCGAAGCTGTCCCCGATGATGCATTCGGTGCTGCCGCCCCCGATGTCGACGACGAGACGGCGTGCGGGTGCGCCGGCAACGCCATGCGAGACGCCGAGGTAGATGAGCCGAGCCTCCTCGCGGCCGGGAATAATCTCGATCTGATGGCCGAGCGCATCGCTGGCCGCGTGCAGGAAGGGGCGGGATTTCTTTGCTTTTCGTAGGGTGTTGGTCCCGACTGCGCGCACCTGCTCGGCACCGAAATCGCGGAGCCGCTGTCCGAACCGACCCAGTGCTTCGAGCGCGCGGGCCTGGGATGGCTCGTCGAGCGAGCCGTCGTCTTGGAGACCGGCGGCGAGGCGCACGGGCTCCCGGATCCGGTCGACGATCTGCAGAGTGTCGTGGTCGAGCCGCGCGATCACCATGTGAAAGCTGTTTGACCCGAGGTCGACGGCGGCGAGCGACTCCATAGGTGACCCGCGTATACTCTACCTTAGTTTGCTGCGGAGGCTGCGGCTTTTCGGAGCCATTCGCCGGTCGGTTCATCAGCGGGGAAGTACGACTCGATGCGTAGCTCTTGCGCAGTAACGTCCATCGGTGTGCCGAGGGTCGTGAGCGTCGTAAAAAACTCGAGCTCGATTTCATTCTTTTTGAGCTTCACGGTGATGCAGACTTCGGGCGTCGCAGCCAGGTCGACTTCGCGCAGGCGCGATGACACACCGGGATAGGCGAGCAACGCATCCATGAGCTTGCGACTCTCGCTGGTCTCGAGCTCGACGATCGACTCTCGGTACAGGCGGTCAAGCAAGATGCCAGCGACTTCCTCCCAGTTGGCGACGCAGGGGCGCACCCCTCCCGGATGGAACAACGAATGCATTACATTCCGCGTGACAATCGGATCGACGGGCGGTGTTTCGAAGAGCAGCGAGAACAAACGCGCGAAAGCGTTGTTCATGTTGACGAGGTCCCAAGTGCGGGTGAGCACGATCGCAGGGTACGGCTCGTGGTGGGCGAGGATAGTGTCGAAGGCATGACGCACTGGCAGCATCTCGGGCGCACCGAGGTGGCTCTCGCGATAGACGGGAGCGAAGCCAGCAGCCGAAAGGAGTGAGTTGCGCTCGCGCAACGGAAGGTCGAGCGCGCTCGCGAGGATGAGGACCATTTCTCGACTAGGCGAGGACTTGCCGTTTTCGACGTAGCTGATGTGGCGGGTGGAAACTTCGGACTCGATGGCGAGCTGCTGCTGGCTCATGCGGCGCGCGGTGCGCCACTGGCGAAGCAACGGGCCGAAGCCGGCGGGAGCAACGGACGCGGACGACATAGGGAGAGTCTACCGCCTGCTTTCATGCTGCCCATGACCTCTGAGGTAATGGCCCGGGGTCAAGGCGGGCCCCAGGCTGGGCGTCACAAGGAGGTCGCCATGAAATTACGACTCTTTTCCCTGGTAACGGTATTTGCGGTGTTTGCGGTCTATTCGACGATGGTCGTGCTCGTCCACGGCTACACCGGGTTCATGGACCTTGCGATGAGCGGGGCCTGGGCGACGCAGGTCTTCATCGATCTCTGCATTGCCCTCATCCTCTTCGCATTCTGGATGTTCGGGGACGCGAAAGCGCGCGGCATCCCCGCCTGGCCGTACCTGATCGCGATCCTGACCGCCGGCTCGGTCGGCGCGCTCGCCTACCTCATCCACCGCACCCTCCGCGACCCCAACCGAGCCCCCACTCCCCGCACCGCCAACGTGTGAAAGGCTTGTCGCCTCTTAGCGCTCTATGTAACCGATGGCTTCTAGGTGGGCGGCTACGTCTTCGTCGAGTTCTACGGAGTCGGCGGAGATCGCATCTTCGTGGGCGATGGCGCGCTGCTTGACCAATGTCTTGGTGGTAGCGACGACGGCGTCGGTTTGAGCGTTCGCGAGGTTCTCGGTTTCGCCGGGGTCGAGGTCGACGCGGTAGAGCTCGAGAGGCCTGAGGCCGCGCGGGTTTTCCGGATTGGCGGTGATGAGCTTGTACTCGTCGGTGCCGCGCAGCTCGCGTACCGATTCGAGGACATTGCCCTCGTGACTCTCCTCGGCGTAGATCACATCGGTGCCGGCAAATGCGTCGCCCCCTTGCACGCCCTCAGGCACCTTGGCATCGATGAGGCCCAGCACCGTCGGCATCAAGTCGATGCTTTGCACCCAGTGCCGCACCACCGTCCCGCCACGCTTGCTCTGCGGAAGCTTGATGAACAACGGGACGTGCACCTGCTCGTCGTAAAGCGTGGTGCCGTGCCAGAACCCCCCGTGGTCGTCGAACTCCTCGCCGTGGTCGCTGGTGATGACGATCGTGAGGTTGTCATAAAGGCCCCGCTCCTCGAGGGCGTCGAGGAGCTTTCCGAGCTCGGTGTCCCAGTAGCTGATTTCCCCGTCGTAAAGCGCGCGTAGGGTCGGAGCCTCGGACGGGTCGGGCTTTTGATGCGCCGCGCGCGCATAGCCGCTTCCATCGTAAGGATGCACGAAATACGGATCGTGTGGATCCATGTAGCCGACGAAAAGAAACCAGGGAGCGACGGCCTCCGCGTCGATCCAACCGAGCAATGCACGATTGACGGTTTTGGCATCTTGGTATGCGGTGCCCGGCAGCACATCGCCTTTGGCCGCCCGGAAGCGTTCGATGCGTTGGCGTATGAACTGCATCAACAAGAGCTTTGCACTGGCATCATCCGCGCCGAGAACGAACGTGGGCTCGAGATAGTAATAGTCGTCGAAGCCTTGTTGGAAGTTGAAGTAGGGCGCGACATTGAAATTGGTAGCGTAACCGGCCGTGCGATAACCCTGGGGCTTCAGCGCTTCAGGCAGCGTCGTGAGCGAGCTCGGGAGAGCATCGCTCTTGGCCATGACACCGTGGCTCGAGGGAAGTCGCCCCGTCAGGATCGAAGCGAAGCTCGGGCGGGTCCAACTAGAATTGGTGAACGCTTGGTCGAAGCGCACCGCGTCGCCGGCCAAGCGATCGAGATTCGGTGTCGAGCCCGCGTCGTACCCATAGGCGGGCAAGTGGTCCGCCCGCAGGGTGTCGACCACGATGAACAAGATGTTGTCGGCGGTGCCGGCGTGTGGCGCGGCATCCCCGGTCGTTCCGGCACGAGAAATGCGATCGCCCACGCCGATGTTGGCGACCAGCCCGAGCCCGACCAACGCCAACAACGCGACGGCCGTCGGCGCCTCAACCAGCCGCGCGAACGGGCCCCGTTGCACGAGCGAGCGAATGCCCCGCGCGAGGATGGCGGTCACCCCCGACACCACGAACGCGCAGCCGAGCAAGACTGCCAGTCCGATCGCGCTCTTCCAAACGAGCTCTTCATGAAAGAAGTCGCGTCGAATGCGAAAGGCGCCGAGCGCCAACACGAAGAGCCCGAAAATCGCGGCGACGAAGTATCCAAAGGCCTCTCTTTCGGGAAGGGCGTAGCGTTTCATCCACCGACCACTGAGCGCCGTGGCAAACCCGAGGCCCGCGCCAAACACCGCGCAGAACACGCCGTAGGCGAAAGGCCCGTAGAGAAACACGCGAGCGCCCGTTGCGCCCGCCGACGAAAACGAGATCGCAAACGCCTCGGCGAGCCCGATTAGCAACCCGGCAAGAACGCCCGCGCTGAGCCCAACCCAAAGCCCTCGCCACGGCTTCGGCCAGGCCTCGGGTGGCGCCTTGTCGATCGCTTCGGTCGCGAGCTTTTCGCGGTCCGGGTCTTCGACGCGGATCTTGGGATCGTAGCCCGACTTTCGCACGAGAAAGATCACACCGCCAAAGGCTGACACGAACATCTCACACGCGAAGCCGAGGGTCGGGATGAGCACGGCGACCGCAAGCGGCAAACCCACCGCAGGCGATGTGTAAAGCGCAACCGCCGCCGCCTCGCGAAGCCCGATGCCGTTGATCGATGCTGGAATCAAGGTGGCCAAGATCTGAAGCGACGATGCAAAGAACACCTCGCCGAGGCTCAGCTCGACCCCGAGTGCACGGGCCGCGCATACATAGATCAGATTATTGAAGGCATGCGTTCCGACGCCGAGCGCAGCCGCTTGCAGAAGCAATCCAGCCTTGCCGCGGTAAGCCGCGACGGCGTCGATCAGCGTCTGAATGCGCGCGCGAATCCCGTCCGGGACGAAGCGAGCAAAGAACAAAAACAGCTGGGGCTGTGCCAAGAACACGAGGCCGACGACGATGACCCCCAGGAAGACCGCGTTGACGAGCAACACCCCATCGGTGCCGATGAAGCGCATCCCGAAGATGCTTCCGAGCATCACGACGACCCCGAATGCGAGCTGCCCGAGAATCATCTCGACGCCGATGGTGGCGGTTGCACGAGCGGTCTTTCCGGTGTGCTTGGCGACGTCGTAGATGCGCCAGCCGCCAAATCCCGTGAACCCGCCCGGCGTGAAGGCACCCCAAAACCGGGCGATCATGATCGAACCACCGAGAAAGCGCCACGGCGCGAAAATCCTCTGCCCTACGAGCAGGCGCTGCCACCGCACGGTGCTGAACCCGATGGCGATGAGCTGCATGCCGATCGCGGCGGCAACCCAACCCCAGTGCAAATCGCTCAGCCGACCGAGGAGATCCTCGGCCCCGTCACGCCGAATCACCTTGCGCAAGATGAAGGCCAGCATGCCCACCGAGAAGGCCAGCTTCAGCAGAAAGAACGCGATTTTCCTGGGACTCGAGCGCACATACCCCCCGTCCGGCTGCCGTAACCGGTGCACGCTAAAGGGTCAAATTGGCGACTCTTCCCTCGCCAGGAGGCGCTTAGTTGCGCCCTGCGGCCGTGGTTGGTAGCGACGCATCATGCGACATTCCGCCGCGATACGAACTGGGCTTTGGGCCGTGGTTTTCCTCCTGGCTTGTGAGAGCGAAAAGGCGACGCCTGCCGAAGCGCCTCCACCAGAAGCGCAGGGGTCCATCGCACCCGACAGCCCCGAGGAAAAGGCGGCCGCGAAACCTCCGACGACACAAGCACAAGCCTTGCCCGATGCCCTCCCGAATGGACTGCTCTTGGCGTACTCGCAGTTCGAGGTCGTCGATGGCAAGGCCACCGCGAAGCCCGGCCCGGCGCGCTTGGACCTCCTCACCCGCAAAGGAGGCAACTGGACGACCAAGGTGATCGAAGACCCCGATAGCAACGTGTTTCACAAAGCGATGCTTCTCAAACCCAAGGGCCAGGCGCCGGGTATCCTGACGCTCGGCGGCTCGAGCGCGGCGGTGAAGCTCTGGCGCGCGACGAAGGGCAAGCTCGCGCCAACCACGCTTTGGCATGCGGAGTTCGGTGGCAAGTTCAACCGGATGCGCGATGCGGAGGTGGCTGACCTCTACGGAGACGGCACGCCCGACATCGCGGTGGCGACCCACGATCAGGGTGTCGTCGCGATCCTCCGACAACGCCCGAACGCCGACTGGCAAGTGGCGCAGATCGACGAGGAGAAGGACACCTTCGTGCACGAGATCGAGATCGGGGATCTCGACGGCGACGGCGTGCTCGAGGTGTATGCCACACCGAGCGACCCCAATAAACTCGATGCTGAAGCGCAACACGGCGAGGTCGTCCGCTACGTTCCGAAGAAGAAACAAGGCCGTGCGGTGGTGGCGGACCTCGGCAACCGACACGCGAAAGAGATCTACGTAGGTGACGTCGATGGCGATGGCACCGACGAACTCTACGTCGCCGTCGAAGCGTTCACCAAAGGACGCGGCGCCGACCTCGAGATCATCGAGCCTGTCGAGATTCGCCGTTACGACGCCGGCACCACGCCCGACGCCAAAGTTGTTATTGCCACGATTCCTGATCGGCTTTCGCGTTTCTTGACGGTGGGTGACGTCGACGGGGACGGGAAAAACGAAATGGTGGTCGCGTCGTTCAGCAAGGGGCTGTGGCTGCTCCGCCCCGGCAAGGATCCGAAATCCGAGTGGGGCATCGAGAGCATAGACCGCGACTCGGGCGGGTTTGAGCACGCGGCGCTTCTCACGGATCTCGATGGCGACGGCACCGACGAGCTCTACGTCGCAGCCGACAACCAAGGCGAGCTTCGGCGGTACGTGTGGGTGCGCGGTCGGCCGAAGCGCGAAGTGATTCAGAGGCGGGAGGTCGCGATGTCGAAGATCACCTGGAACATCATGCCGATCCCGGTCGACGCCGTTGCCATTCCGTAGCGGCTAGTGCTCTTGGAGCCGCGGAAGCAACTCCGCGAAGTTGCAAGGGCGGAAGCGAATGTCGAATTGATAGCGAAGGATGCCATCCCAGGCGTCTTTGCACGCGCCCGTGGACCCCGGAAGCGCAAACATGTACGTGCCCCGTGCCACTCCCGCGACCGCGCGCGACTGGATCGCCGAAGTCCCGATGTGCTCGTAGCTCAACATTCGAAAGAGCTCGCCGAAGCCTGGAATCGACTTTTCCCACACCGCTTCGAACGCTTCGGGTGTCACATCGCGCCCGGTCACCCCGGTACCGCCCGTGGCAAGCACCACTTCGACGTTGGGCTCGTTGATCCAGCGGCGGAGCTGAACCTCGATGCGCTTGCGGTCATCGGGAATGATGACCTTGTCCATGACATGATGACCGGCCTCGAGCGCGCGTTCCACCAACAGCGCGCCGGACTTGTCGGTCTCCTCGGTGCGCGTGTCGGATACCGTCATGACGGCGATGCGAAGCCCCTTGAAGGGAATCGATTCGTCGAAGCTCGGACCGGACATTCTACCCCCCAATCTCCTTGTTCAACGCCGCAGCAAGCTTGGCGGCTTCCTGTGGGTCGACCTTCCCCGCCGGCCATTCGATGCCGAGCCCCTGATCGACGCTTGGCTTGGGAATGATGTGAAAGTGCACGTGAAACACGGCCTGGTGAGCCATCGGGCCGTTGTTTTGTAGCACGTTGAACTGCTCGACCCCCGTGACGGCCTTGATCGCCCTGCAGAGGCGGGGGAGCACGCGCCCGATCGCGGCAGAGGCATCGTCGGACAGCTCGTCGAGGGTGGGGGCCGGCTCCTTTGGAATGACCAACGTATGGCCGTAGCTCAAAGGCCCAATATCGAGAAAAGCGAGCAAGTGCTCGTCTTCGTAGACCTTGTGGCAGGGGATGTCCCCGCGGAGGATCTTGGTGAAAATCGTGTCCGCCATGGCGCTGAGCTTATACGGTCGAACCGGAGACGCCTAGACCCTAAGGCTTTACGGACGGCGCCTATAGCTCTACGGTCCGCGGCATGAAAAACCTGGCTTCTCTCCTTGTTCTGGCCCTCCCCCTGACCTTGGCCTGCGGCGGCGACGAAAGCACCGGCGGGGCAGGTGGCACAGCGGGCGCGGGTGGCGCAGGCGGCACCGGGTCGGTCTTTTCGGCCGACCCGCCCCTCGTCCTCGATGAAGACGAGCGACCCGCGATGGTGGCGATCCCGTCCGATTACGACCCGGAGACTTCGTATCCACTGGTGATCGTTCTCCATGGGTTTGGAGTGACGGGTGCCATCCAAGCAGGCTTTTGGAGGATGTTCGACGCGATCGACGAAAAGCAGTTCGTGATGGTGTACCCGGACGGCATCGACGCCTCATGGAATGCGACCGAGGCCTGCTGTGACCCGACCGGTGAGGTCGACGATGTCGGCTACGTCAGCGGTCTCATCGAAGAGGCGCAAGAGGTCTACAACATCGATGCGGATCGCGTGTATCTGATGGGTCATTCGAACGGCGGGTTCATGTCGTTTCGAATGGCATGTGAGCGGTCGGACCTGATCACGGCAATTGTCAGCCTGGCGGGCTCGACCTTCGACGACCCGGCCGACTGCCAGCCGGCAACGCTCCCTGTCAGTGTGCTCGCCGTCCACAGCACCAACGATGGTACGATCTTTTACGATGGCGGTACGACAGTGTTCGGAGGGGATTACCCGGGCGCGGTCGAGACAGTGGAACGATTCGCCGCCCAGGCCGGATGCGACGTCGGCTCTACGACCATGCTCGAAAGCATCGATCTGACCAATGACTACGACGGCGCGGAAACCGAACGAGTCGCGTATACGACCGGATGCGACGCCGGGCTCGACGCGGAGCTCTGGACCCTCCTTCCGCTAGAGTGCGCCGCAACCGCATGCAACCCGCACATCCCGGTGTTCACGGAGGTTTGGGCGGACGTCACGACCGACTGGTTGTTCCGCCACAGCCGCTAGCGACTCGCAGCTTTCCGGCTACCCCGTCGGCACCGCGCCCACCTTCGCTTGCCTCGACCAGTAGAGGCGCGTGAGGAGAGGCAAGCGTCTCGTGTCAACCTCCCGAGTGCGAGCTAGCCAGTCGTCGATGTGCGCGCGATGCTCGTGCCACACTTCTTCGGGGTCGACACGAGGCTCGAGACAGGCCGCTTGAAAGTGCTCGCGATCGTCGGCAAAGGTGACGCGGCGACGCTGGTAATCGGCGAGCACCGCACGGTGCAGGCGTTCGTGTGCCCACCAGATTTCACGGTCATCAAAGCTCGCCTCCGCGATGGGGCGCGGCGCGAAGAGTTGCGGGCGAAACGGGGCGGGCTTGAAGACGCTCAGGCATGGCGATGAGGTGCCGGTCGCCCATACCGTCGCCCCGCCTTGGTCGAGGCGCGCGATCATCGACGACGTGGTCTGCGCAGCCGTCATCGTGGGCAACCAAGAGGCATGCGCGCACGGCGATTCGCTTCGCCATGCTCTCCCGGGCGTTTTGTCGCCGTGGTCGGTGAGGGCTCGAATGAAGTGACGCGGCAACGGTTCGAGGATGCCCGAGAGCGAACGAGCCGTGCAGGCGCGGCGTACCTTTGCCCCGGCCAACGCAGTGATGGCTCGATCGGAAAATGCGCGCGCAAAGCCGAAGCCCTCGCCGGGGCGCACCCAACCTCGATCTTTTGCAAATCGGTAGGCGCGATCGTGGATGCGGTCGAAGTCGTCCTCGATCGAGAGCGCGTTCGAGATCGTCGCGACACCCTGAACGCGCTTGGCTGCCCAATACTCTCCGGCGGTTTCGAATACCCAGGCCGTCTCTGCATCCGCTACGAGGAAGGAGCTGTGATAACGAAACGACCGATGCCGATGCCCCATCCGGCCACCTTGTGGAAAGCCTTCGGTGAGCTCGATGAGTTGCTCGAGCGCATCGTCGGCCGTCCGTGATGTCGCCAAAGCGACCCGCTGAAAGTCCATCCCGGAGTAGCCGCTCTTCGGGACTCTCACTCTGGTGAACACCGCTTCGTTGCCGATGGCAACCCCGTGCTCGTTGACCCCCATCTCGCAACCCCACATCCAGGCGGGGCGACTGACCAGCACGCGCGCATGACCGTGAGCCTCTGGTAACCCCTCGGGGATTCCTTCGGCGTTTGCGTTGGCTTCATGGCACTCGAGGAACTGCGCTTCGCTCGGCTCGCGGTCGCTGTTTTTGGCGAACCAAACCGGCCCTTCGTCGGGGACGACGACCACAGTGTCACACACGGTTCAACACCTCGCGTTCGTTTCGAAAACCTACCACGGACCCTGCTCTCAACACGAGGGGCCAAGATCCCGTATACTCCGCGCCCATGAATATTCGACTTTGCTCGCATATGCTCGCTCTTCCCCTCGCTCTGGGCTGCGGAACCTCTTCCGGCGACGCCAATGGGGCCGGTGGGTCGGGCGGCGCGACTTCCCCGCGAATTCTAGCAGCGCCCATCGACGAAGGCCGGACCGTCGGGGGGCGAGACTATCTGCTCTATGTGCCGTCCGGCATCGACCTCAACGAGCCGACGCCGCTGGTGATGAGCTTTCACGGCTCGACCCCCGGCGAGCTGAGCGCCTCCACGTTGCAGCAAGGACTCACTGCCGCAAATGACCACGCGCAGGAGCACGGCTACATCGTCGTCTACCCACAGGGTCGGATGCTCGGTGACCGGCAAGGGTGGGAGACCGACCCCGAAAGCCCCGACATCGCGTTCATCGATGAAATGCTCGCAGAGCTCGATGAAGAGTTCGGCCTCGACGAAAGGCGGATTTTCTCTGCAGGGATTTCGAACGGCGCCGCGTTCTCGTACACGTTGGCGTGCAGCCGCGGCGACGTGATCGCCGCGATCGGCCCGGTTGCGGGAAGCCTGCCCATGGACTGCCCACTGATCCGCGGTGTTCCGGCCATCGTGTACTACGGTACCGAGGATCAGAGTTTTGCGAACGGACAAACGAGCGCGCTCGCCTGGTCGCAGCGCAACGGCTGCTCAGACGAAACCGAAGAGACATTTCAAAACGGCGACAGCACCTGCGACGCCTGGACCGCGTGCCAGGACGGAAGCGATGTCGAGTTCTGCACGGTCGACGGCGGCGGACACACCTGGCCTGGCAGCCCCTTCGCCGACATCTTCGAGATGTTTGGCGAAGGCAAGACCACCATGGACCTAGAGGCCACCGACCACATGTGGCGCTTCTTCGAACAACACCCGATGCCCTAGCAGGTTAGTACATCTCGCGGCGCTTGGCGTTGGGGTCAGTTTGCGGGGGTCGTCGGTAAGCGCCCGTCGCCTTCGTGACGAGCGTGTGTGCCTTACACGCAGCTGGCTTGTCATCGAGATAGAGGACCGGACATCGACCGATCTCGACGACTTCCATCCCGAACTCTCGAGCCTTGGCGACCGCGTCGCGATGCCCGGTCATGAACGAGAACCAAACGCGTTTGCAGCCGGCCTGATGGGCAAGATCCACTGCAGCGGAGGCGGTCGTCGGACGCGCCCAGATCACCGCAAGGTCGCCTCGGTCATCCGGAAGCTCTTCAACCGAATGATAAACTTTGCCGCCCTTGGTCGGGCCCCGTGATGCGGGAAGGTCGCCCATGTCGAGGCAGTAGAACTTCTTGCCGGTGTTTGTGTACACGCTGTACGACATGCCGGGGAAGCGATCCTCGGAGGAGTTACCGATCAACACGAGGGGCGCAGGGTCGTTGATGACACGTTCGAGGGGATGCATGAGTACCTCCGGGAGTTGGTGCAGAGGACGCTAGCACGTGCCCAAAAGGGGGACAGGCCCCTTTTTCGGCTACCCGGTGTGGAACTGGTAGCGCGCGCCCATTCTCGGCGCTTCGAACTTCGGGAACTTCACGTCTTCGACGACGCTCAAGATGCACGACCGAAAGCGCCTGCTTCCCGGCGAAACCGTGGCCCCTTGAACCGAGCCGTCGCCGAGGATCGCGATGTCGATGGTCACCGTGTCGAGCTTGCCGCCTCGCTTGTACTCACGCACGACGCACTCGCGGTACATCTCGTCGAGGTGGCGGTCCATCTCTGCCACCACTTGCTCATCGCTGAGCTGCTTCTCCGGGCACCCCTTGGTGACATCTCCCATCGAGACGGGTTGCTGCATCGCCTCGTCATAGGCGATGAGCATCGCCTGCGTGCTGCCAACGGTCGGCTGGGTCGCGGACGAGCTGCTCGAGCCGCACCCGATCGACGCGGCCAGTAGGCCCCCCAGCACGACCGACAGAACTCTGCGGTGTGATTCCATGCCCCCAAAATAGCGAGCCGGGGACGGGACCCCCAAATCGGCTGGCGAGAAGACCACGGCGCCCGGTCGATTCTGATACGATCCGGGCGTGATTCGGCGCGTGACCGCTCGGCCCGGCCTGATGCTCCTGATGGGCGTCTCATGTGCGACCTGGGCCGGTTGTAACCTCGGCTCGAAACCCGAGGCGGCTCCTCCAACGCCCCCGCTTGTTCAATCGCCTGCCGAGCCGGCTCCGCAGCCGATCGCCGAACGACGGGTCGAACCGCCGCCTGCGGATCCGAACGCATGGCTTCGCGAAGTCGAAAAGGACCCGATCGCCGCGCTCAAGAAGCTCGACCCGGGTGCGCTCCAGCCAAAGCGGACGCGGCCGTCGAACGACACCGAGCCCCAAGAACCGATGCCCGAGTTTCGGCCCGGCCCTGCGATTGCAAAGCACAACCCGGACGCTCCCCTTCGAGGGTGGCCGCCGGTCGTGGGTCGCCCGTATCCCGAGATCGCCCTCATCGACCAAAGCGGTCGCGTCACCTCGCTGAGCGAGTTTCGCGGCAAGGTCGTGCTCGTCGAGCTCGTTGGGTTGACCTGCCGCGCTTGTCACGCTTTCGCGGGTGGAAACGAACCGTCGATCGGCCTCTTTCGCGGAATCGCCCCGCAAGACGGGCTCGGCTCGATCGAAAAGTACTCGCGCCAGTATGCGAAGCTCTCGCTCGACCACCCGGACATCGTCTTCGTTCAGCTCGCCCTGTACGGGATGGATGGACAAAGCCCACCCACCCTCGACGACGTCAAAGCCTGGGCGCGCCACTTCGGCATGGACCGCTACCGCAACGAAATCGTCTTGGTCGGCGATGCGCGCTTCATCAACCCGGAGACCCGCCGGCTGATCCCAGGCTTCCACTTGATCGACCGCCAAGGCATCCTGCGCGCCATCCACAGCAACGACCCGCGCCACGACAATCTATGGTCGTCGTTGTTACCAACGATGGGCGAGCTCGCGAACACCCGTTAGAACACGAAGCGCGCGCACCTACGACGCGACTGACAAAAGGGCTTCCGCCGGACCGATGAGGCGCTGTCCCATCATGAACGAGGCGTAACGGGGGAACTGGACGAGGGCGCCGGTCTGTTCGGCTAAGGCGATGGCGTCACCGAGGGGGCGGTTGGCCATCAGCATCGATCGGATTTCGTCGGTGAGGCGCATGGACTCGATCACCGCAACGCGCCCCAGCAAGCCGGTCTGATCGCACGCATCACAGCCGGGTGCCCGAGGGAGCGGGACCGGACTTGCCGGATCGTAGAGCTTGCGAGCGATGAGCGAGTCCCGAAGTAACTCGGGAACATCGCCGGTGACGGTGCACCGTGGACAAAGGCGGCGCGCTAGTCGTTGGATCAGCACCAGCGCCATCGAATGGGCGATCACGGTGCGATTGCAGCCGAAGTTCTCGAAACGTTGGATGACGGCGCCCGCGTTGTTGGCGTGGATGGAGGTGAAGACGAGGTGGCCCGTCATCGCGGCCTCGAGCGCGAGCTGTGCCGTCTCCTCGTCACGGACCTCGCCAACCATCACCACGTCGGGGTCCTGACGGAGCATCGCACGCAGCACCTGGGCGAAGCCGAGCCCGATCGCGTGATGGACCTGGACTTGGGTGACGCCGTCGAGGCGATATTCGATCGGGTCTTCCACCGTGATGATGTTGGTATCTGGGCGGATCTTTTGTCGCTCGTGAAGAGCCGCGTAGAGGGTCGATGTCTTGCCGGAACCGGTCGGCCCGGCGACGACGATCGCCCCGTAAGGCCGCTGCAAGACGTCTCGCATCGCGGAGAGGGTCCCCTCCTCCACGAAGATCTGCTCCAACGGGCGCAGCATCGCGGCAGCCTCGAACACGCGCATGACGAGCTTCTCACCCTCGCTCGCCGGCAAGGTCGATACGCGGAGGTCGACGTCACGCCGTCCCACCCTAACGCCGATACGCCCGTCCTGGGGGCGTCGTTTCTCCGCAATGTCGAGGCCCGCAAGAACTTTGAATCGAGCGATCAACGCTTTGGCAAGGTGCGCTTGAACGGTCTGCTCCCAATCCAACAGCATTCCGTTGACGCGAAAACGAACGCGCACACCTTCGCGCTCAGGCTCCAAATGGATGTCGCTCGCCCCCCGCTCGAGGCCCGTGGCCACCACCTCGGACGCCAGGGCCACGATTTGCTCCCCCGCGCTTTGAAGCGAGCGTTCCGAATCGCGTTTCGAGTCGGTTTCGTCAAAGACCACCGAGTTGGGGTCTAACCGCTGACCCCGGCGGGCGCGGTGTGCAAAGCCATGCAGTTTGAAGCGTCGCGTCGCTGCGATGAAGTCTTCGGTGGAAATCGCAACGACTTTGGGTTCAGCGTTGTGCAGCACACGCCGCAAGTCTCGGAGCGCCGCCTCGTTGAAGGGGTCGACCATGCCGATGGTGAGCACGCGGTCGCGAAGGTCGAGAGGGATCATCCGGTGCTGCTGGATAATCTGCACCGGCACGGTTTCGATCACTGCGTCCATGAGCTCGTACGACGAGACCCGCACAAAAGGAATGGTTTCGCCGGCACGGGTGAGCACCGAGGGGCGATCGCTGGTGACGGGGTGAACGGCAGAAGACGGGGGTGGGGGCGGACGACTGGTGCTCGTCTTGACCAACCGGTCGGCGAGTGATTCCGCGAGCGCCTGGGCAAACGCCGGGATCTTGCGACACAGCTGCTCCACCGCACTCCCACGCAACGTGAGCACTACGCACGGACTCTCCGCGACGACATCGTAAGGTTGCGGCTCATGCAACAGCGTCCCGAGCTCGCCGAAATGATCACCCACGCCGATCGTGAAGAGTGTCGTCCTCGATCCGGAAGCCGAATCGAGCATGCTCACCGATGCCTTGCCGTGCATCAAGATGCCGATGTCGTGCTCGTGGGAGCCGGCACGCACCAACGCTGTGCCCGAAGGCGCCTCGATGGCTTCGATGTGGGGCGCGACCTTCTGGGCGACCTCGGGGGGGCAGCCATGAAACAGTGACGAGCGACCCAAGAACTCCGCAATGGCGGTCGGCGTCAATGGACGGGCCCGTTCTATGGCATCACTCCGTGACTTTCACCATGACGACTCGGTCACGGTTGACGAAATGGGCGGCGCGGGCGTCGCGGACCTCGAAGAACCGATCGGAGCCATTCAAGAAGTCCTGCAACCGGCTGTTGGCCTGCGGAAGTAGGATCGAAACTTCGCCGACGAAAGTCCTGCCGTCGTCCAGAGTCAGGTCGATGGGCGTGCATCGATCCGTTGCGAGCTGGGCCTCCATGTCGGATCGACCGCCCATCTCCAGCTCGAGCGCAACCGTCATCCAAGCGATGGCAGCCTTGTTGATGAACCGCACGCTTCCATCGCCCGAGACGACCGTCAGAAAAGGCTCGTCGTTGAGCAGGAGCTCACTTGGTCGTTCTTGGCCCGCGTGCGATGCTGCCCTCGGATGCAGGAACACGGAGACCTCCTCCGGCTCGCCTCCGCAAAGCGCGATCTCGACGGAGACTTGGTGCTTCGGAATCCGATACGAGTCCGAGCGCGGGCTGGGTTGCGAGAGCATTCGGCGACGGTACTACGACCCGTTCCGCGCCTGCAATTCATTTAGATTCATCGTCGAAGCTGCCGTGGCGGCCGGCGCCGGCTTGGAAGCTCTGGGCGCCTGATACAGTTTCGCCGCTTTGGATGGTACTTAACCCGAGGGCGAGCTCGTTGCGCATCGCTTGCTCTCCGGTGAGCGACCACTGCTCGATCGCGGAGCGGCGGTCGTTCTGCATGCAAAGGCTGGGGTGGCGTGCGATTTCTTCGGCAAGCTGAACGGCTGTTTCGAGGGCCTTCCCGGGCGGGGTGACGCGATTGGCGAGGCCCATGTCGGCAGCTTCTTGGGCGGATACGGGACGACCCGTGAGGATTAGATCCATGGCGCGACTGTGACCTATCAAACGAGGCAGACGAATGGTGCCGAGGTCGATCAATGGCACGCCGAAGCGTCGACAGAAGACCCCCATCACCGCGTCTTCGGCCATGACCCGGAGGTCGCACCAGACGGCGAGCTCCAAGCCGCCCGCCACCGCGTGACCTTCGATCGCGGCGATGACAGGTTTTCGAAGCTGCATGCGGGTCGGGCCCATCGGGCCATCGGCTTCCGCGGAGAAGTCGCGCTGCTCACCGGCGGCGAGCGCTTTGAGATCGGCGCCGGCACAGAAGGAACCGCCCTCCCCGGTCAAGACGGCAACGTCTGCTTGGTCGTCATCATCAAAGCGACGAAACGCGTCGGCGAGTGCGTTGGCAGTTGGCGAGTCGACCGCGTTTCGCACCCCAGGCCGGTCGATCGTGACGATGGCGATGCGACCTCGGAGCTCGTAGCGAACGCTCATCGTGCTCAGCTCCGAAGGTGGTATTCGGTGCAGTAGAAGGTTTCGACTTTCTTCATGTCGAGAAAGCCTTTGATGTCGTTGGCGACCCGCAACATGTTCGGCACCATTTTGAGGGCGCCCCCAAAGAAGCGAGCGGGGTTCAAAAGGTCGCTCTTGGTGGGGCAAGCCTCGAGGACGATGCCATCGCAGGCGTCTGCTCCTGGTGTGATGTGCTCGCGGATCACATTGCGCTGGTAGTACCACAGGGGATGAATCTCGAGCGAGAGCGGCGTGTGGCCGCCGTGCCAACGCTCGAGGTACTCGTTGAAGTCGAGTCCGGGCTTCTTGTGCAGGACGGTCAGCAGAATCGGGCTCGGCGTCGGCTCTCCGTCTCTCCATGACTTGTCGTAAGCCACCGGATAGCTTTCTTCGACCTCGTAGCCCGAGAGCGCGCTCGCGGCACCGGACAGGGCCTCAGTGAAGCGCGCGGGATCACCTTGCTCGTCGTGGATGCAAAAAACCGCCGTGGGCCCGGTTTTGAACGGAAAGAGCGCGACCTTCGGCGGCGGCGCTTCGGTCAAGGTGAGCGACAGCTTCGAAGGGCTCAGGTCCAACAGCCGGTTGCTGACCTCCCCGCGCATCCGGTCGGCAAAAGCCGCGTGGCTTTCGCCCTTCCCACGAAGGACGTAAATCCATTTCCGGGCAGTCATTCGGCGGTTGTAGTCTTCATCCGTAGCGGGGGCAACGGGCTGCCCGTCGACCATTTCGATCGGCGCTTGAGCCTCGCGCTCTTCCGGTCTAGCCTCGCCTTCCGGAGGTTTTCATGAAGCGCACTTGGCTTATCCCGGCACTCGCGGTTTTCTTCTTTGGCTGTAGCGAAACCAGTGACCCGGACGGCACTGGGGGCGCCGGAGGTGGCGGCGGTACCGGCGGCATTGCCCCAATCACCTATCCACTCCTCGATTGCGACCCGCTGGTCCCAGATTTCTGCGGCTACCCGTTCCCCTCGAACGTCTACACAATTGAGGACTCGAGCACACCGACAGGCCGCCGCGTGTCGTTTGGGAGCGGGCTCATGCTCGGAAACGACCCAGCGCCCTGGAACAAGAGCGATGGCTTCTCCGCGGGGTCGCCGGTCATGACCTACCTGCCTGGCATCGCGCTTGGGCAGTTCGGCGGTCCCGAGAACATCGACGAGTCGCTGTCGGACACCTCGCCAAGCATTCTGCTCAATGCCGAGAGCGGCGAGCTCGTTCCGCATTTTGCCGAGATCGACATCCGCGCCCCGACTGCAGAGCAGCGCTCTACGATGATTCGGCCGGTGGTGCGCCTCCAAGACAACACTCGATACATCGTCGCCTTCCGCGGTCTGCGCAACGAAGCTGACGAGCCCATCGAGCCATCGGAGGGCTTCGTCGCCCTTCGCGACGGCACCTCGAGCGCCGATGATTCGATCGAAGCTCGACGGGCGCTCTACGACGATATCTTTACTCGCCTTGCCGATGAGGGCTGGGACCGAAGCGAGATCCAGATCGCCTGGGATTTCAACACCGCAAGTGATGCCAACAACACGGCCTGGCTCGTCCACATGCGCGATACGGCGTTCGCGCTCGTAGAAAGCGGGATCGAATACACGATCGACACGGTGGAGACAGAGTTTCCCGGCGACGAACCCAGACAAGTTGCGCTTCGCGAGAACATCGCGTTTCGGATCTTTGGGACGTTCCGGGCTCCGCTCTTCATGACCTCCGCGGGCGCTGGGTCGGTGTTAGTCTTTGGCGACGATGGGCTTCCCGCCATCAATGAGGCCACGCCCTGGGCGGATGTGCCTTTCGAGGTCATGATCCCGAAGAGCGCAACCGCCCAAAGCCCGGCAGCGATCATCGAGTATGGCCACGGGCTCCTCGGCGAGAAGGAACAGATTCACTCACCGGGCGATGGTCATTTCTCGACCTTCATGAACGAGTACAACTACGCGTTCTGCGCCACGGATCTGATTGGAATGTCCGACTCCGACTTCGAGACCATTGGGCTCACGCTCGCCGGTGGGAACATCTCGAACCTGCAAACGATGTTCGATCGGCTGCACCAGGGGTTTCTCAACTACGTGCTCCTGATGCGCATGATGAAGACCCAGTTTGCCAACGATCCAACCTACGGTCCGTACATCAAGGGAGACGAGGCCTATTACTACGGCATCAGTCAGGGCGGCATCATGGGCTCGGTGTTCATGGCGTTGAGTCCCGACGTCGAGCGCGGTGCGCTTGGGGTGATGGGACAGCCGTACAGCATGCTCCTGTTCCGGAGCGTCGACTTCAACCAGTTCCTCGATGTCATCAAGATGACGTACACCGATTTTCGCGAGCAGCAGTTCGTCGTATCGTTGTTTCAGATGCTCTGGGACCGGGTCGAGCCCAATGGCTACACCCACCACATCCGCGAGAACCCACTGCCCGCCACGAACACCAAGGAGGTGTTGACCCGGGTTGCCATCGGCGATCACCAGGTCACGACCTACGCGGGGCACATCATGGCTAGGACGCTCAATGCGCCCCACCTGACGACGGGCCTTCGCGAAATCTGGGGGCTCACGCCAGTGACATCGACCACGAGCGGCAGCTTCTACACCGAGTACGACTTTGGCGTCCCCGGGGAGCCGCTCTGCAATGTGCCGATGTCGCTCTGCGAGGACCCACACGAGTACCCCCGCCGGCGCGAGGCGGCCCGCAAGCAACTCGACGAGTTCCTTCGGAATGGCACCGGAACCAATCACTGCGCTCCGGGCGATGCAGATGTGCACCAGGCAACTGGCGCGGGTGTGTGCAGCTACCCAAGCTTGAGCGGCTGCACCATGGGCGAAACCCCAGAGGACACACAGGCTCTCTGCACGCCCGGGTCTCAGTGACCGAACTGCCCGGGTTTTAGCCGTTCACGAGCCCCTGGGGAACCATGGGACCAGCCCGCTCACTCGCTTCATGTGCTCGGCGTACTCGGGGCGTCGTTCGCAGCTGCGTCGGTCCATCCATGGGATCGACACCGTGACGAACATGAAAGTCATCGCGATCGGGCCGGCGATCGTCCAGTAGTTGGTCGGATCGGCGGCAAGGCCGAAGAGATACAAGCCCCACCAAAACGAGATCTCGCCGAAGTAGTTGGGGTGGCGCGAGTACTTCCAAAGCCCGGTCTCGAGGATCTCGCCTGGCTTCTTCACCTTCGCAAACGCCACCAGTTGTTGGTCGGCCACCATTTCGATGCTGATCGCCCCCGCGGTGATGACCAGCGCAACCACATCGAGCCACGAAAGCGGCTGGGTGCCGACGACGAGCGCGACCCAGGCGCCCGACAGCCCGAGAAACACTTGCGCCGTCGGGAAGAGATGAATCCCGAAGAGGTCGCTGAAGAACCAAAGCTTCCCCGTCTTCTCCTTCATGATTTCGTAGCGCCAGTCGCTGTGGTGAAGCCCGGGCCAGCTCCGAGCCCAGTTGTAGGTGAGCCGCACGCCCCACCAGGTCACCAAGAACAGGACCGCACCCGCGCGAATCGGCTGGATGCCAATTTCGGCGTGAAAGGCCCAGTAGAATACGATCACGACCGGGGCGACCGACCAATACGCGTCGTACATGCTCGAGCACTTGAGACCGCGCGAAAAGGCGAAAATGACTAGCGTCGCGGCCACGTCGGCGATCGCCACGGTCCACAACGGAGACACGTCCTTCGGCACCAAGGCGACGGTGATCCACGCCACGACGAAGGCCGCAGCGTAGCCACCGGCCACCCAACCAAACGACGCTTGGCGGCTCCAGCGCGGCGCGGTCATGTAACCGGCCTCAGCCGCTCAGGTTCTGATTCGCGAAGTCCCAGTTGATCAGCGAATCGAGGAACACTTTGATGTAGTCGGGACGCGCGTTGCGGTAGTCGATGTAATACGCGTGCTCCCAAACGTCGATTGTGAGAAGCGGCTTGGCGCTCGACGTGATTGGCGTCTCGGCGTCTTTGGTCTTCTGGACGACGAGCTTGTCGCCCTCGGCCACGAGCCAGGCCCAGCCGGAGCCGAACTGGGTCGCCGCAGCGTTCGAGAACTCCTCGCGGAACTTGTCGTAGCTACCGAAGCTGCCGTTGATCGCGTCCGCGATTGCACCGCTCGGCGGGCCGCCCCCGCCGGGCGCCATGCTGTTCCAGTAAAAGGTGTGGTTCCAGACCTGAGCCGCGTTGTTGAAGGTCGCCCCACCGGCGCGGATGATGTCCACCAGGGACTTGCTCGCAAGGTCGGTACCTTCGATCGCCGCGTTCAGCTTCTTGACATAGCCCGCGTGGTGTTTGCCGTAGTGGTACTCGATCGTCTCGGCGCTGATGTGCGGCGCCAGCGCATCTTGGGCCCACGGAAGGGCGGGCAGTTCGATCGCCATGTCTATCTCCCTCGTCGCTTGGGGGCTGTCTCCTCAGCCCAGGGGCCTGTTCTACGGTCCCCGTGATCGTTGATCAACCCCTAATGCTTCATGCCTCGATGTTCAGGCTAAGCTGGAGCGAGCGGGGGCGTGTCCTCGTTGTCCGTCTCGGGTCCGCTCATCGGAATGAGCTTGGCTTCGCCGTCCTGGACGGCCCACGCAGCGCCAAAGAACTGCTCGCCTTCCTCGAGGGCCACGCCCTCAACGAAAAACCAATCCGCTTGGGCTTTGTCCGCTTGAAGGTCAAGGACTAGGTACCCGCGGTTGAGATCCTCATCGAGGTACTGGATGTGCGGGCTGGCGCGCTTGAACGCTGCAGCGACGCCGCCGAGCTCAAAGGGTGAGGTAATCCCGGGGGCGACGAATTCGACTGCCACCGCGCCGTCTTGGGTTTCCGAATCGTAACTTCCATCGCCGACAGTCACATCGATCGCCCAGGAGGAATGCACATCGCCCGTAATCACCGCGACGTTGGAGATGGCGTTATCCCGCAGGAAGCTCATCAGCCGTCCGCGCGAGCCGGGATAGCCGGTCCACTGGTCTTGGTTTGCAACGAGGTCCGGGCCCAAGTTCCAGATACCCATGACTACTTGGTTGCCGAGGACTTTCCATTTGGCGGTGCTGTTCGAGAGCTCCTGCTGGAGCCAGGCCTCTTGCTCGGAGCCGAGGATGTCGTCGGGGAGCGAAGGATCATCGGGCGGGTACGCGGCTGCTGTAGACTGTTCCTCCCGGCCCTCGATGCGGGTGTCGAGCATGATGATGTCGGCGAGGTCCCCGTACTTCAACGTTCGGTAAAGTCGCCGGTTCGCATTTTCGCGAATGGGGATCCACTCGAAGAAGGCTTGACGCGCAGCGGCGATCCGGACTTCCCAAGGCCCCTCGTTGTCCGGCGGGTCCGGGTTGTGGTTCTCGGCGCCCCCCATCCACGAGTTGTTGGCCGACTCGTGGTCATCCCAAACCACGATGAACGGCTGCTGACGATGTAGCTCTCGGAGGTCTTCATCGCGCCGATACTGGCTGAAGCGCATTCGGTAGTCTTCGAGCGTGACGGTCTCGGTCGGCGGCTCGAGCATCCGAAGTTGTTCCTCGGGCTCCGGGAAGGTTCCGTTGCCGTACTCGTAGAAGTAGTCGCCGAGATGAATCACCGCGTCGAGATCGGCGCGCGCCGCCATGTGGCGATAGGCATGGAAATACCCGAAGCCGTAGTTCGAACAGGAGCACACCCCAAAGCGAAGTCGGCTCGCCTGATCGCCCATGGGTGCAAGCCGCGTCCGCCCGACCGGGCTTTGTCTCCCCTGCGCGAAGAAGCGGTAGTAGTATTCACGGCCCCAGATGAGACCCGCGACATCGACTTTGACGGTGTAGTCCACCGACGCATCGGTGGTCTGCGTTCCCTGAGCGGTACGCTCGGTGAATTCCGGGTCGAGAGACATCTCCCACCAGACTTCGATCTCGCCGTCGGCCTCCGGACTAACCCGCGTCCAGATGATGACGCCGTCGGGCAACGGGTCGCCGCTGGCCACACCGTGCTCGAACATCGTCGCGGGGCCGGGCGTGCCGGTAAACTCGTACTCGGGGAGCTCGGGAAGAGGCGGAAGGCCGCTGTCATCGCCGCAACTGCTCACCAACAGGGGGGTCAGGCCGGCTGCCCCCATCCCCTTGATCACGTCTCTACGACTGAATTTCATCGTTCCTCTTCCAGGCCGTTTCAGGGCGTTTCTCGCATACCAATGCCGGTTCCACGGTGACGGTGCTGTGACACCGATTGCGAACCGGTGAGGGAGACTATTCTCCCTCGGCAAAAAGTGCTACCGAATGGTTGAGAGGCTGAGCGAGTTTCATGTCGACCCACAAACCAGCAGCGATTCTCGATCCGACGCGCCGTCGGTTTCTCCAGAAGAGCTTTGTCGGCATGGGCTGGGTGCTGTCAGGCGGTGTGTTGACCCGCTGCGGCGGCAGCGAGGCGGTCTCCGTGAGCAACATCGGGGCGCTTGGGCCTTTGCAGGACCCCGACGAGAACGGCATTCGACTTCCGGAGGGCTTTACGAGCCGGGTCATCGCACGCTCTAGCGAGCTGGTCGGAGCCTCGGGACACCGGTGGCACCCCGCCCCCGATGGCGGCGCCGTCTTCACGACCGAGGATGGAGGATGGATCTACGTGTCCAACGCCGAGGTGCCCGCCGAGATCGGCGGCGGGGCGAGCGCCGTTCGGTTCTCCGCAGATGGCGAGATCGTCGATGCGTACTCGATTCTCAGCGGGACGAGCATCAACTGCGCCGGCGGTCCGACACCTTGGGGCACCTGGCTCTCCTGCGAGGAGAAGGACGACGGACGCGTCTGGGAGTGCGACCCGCTGGGGAACACCGCCGCGGCCGTGCGACCCGCACTCGGGGTATTCCAGCACGAGGCGGTCGCCATCGACCTCGACGGCCAAGTCGCCTACCTGACCGAAGACGTGGGTGACGGCGGCTTCTATCGGTTCTTGGCGGATGCAAATGCTGACCTAACCGCCGGGGAGCTACAGATTGCGGAAGTGGTCGGCGAAGGCCCCGAGGGCATCATCGAATGGCGAACGGTGCCCGACCCTTCGGCCAGCTCCACACCGACGCGCCGACAAGTCTCTTCGAGCACTGCTTTCGACGGCGGCGAGGGGATTTGGTACTACGGCGGCATCGTCTACTTCTCGACCAAAGGCGACAACCGGATTTGGGCTCACGAGACACGCAGCTCCGCTCTTTCGATCCTCTACGACGCCGCAACTTCGAGCACGCCGATCCTGACCGGCGTCGACAACGTCACGGTGTCGCCGGCCGGCGATGTGCTGGTGGCGGAGGACGGCGGCAACATGGAAATCGTCGCGATCGCCGCCGACGGCGCGATAGCTCCTCTCCTTCAGGTGACCGGACAGGACGAGTCCGAGATTACCGGCCCTGCGTTCGGACCCTCCCTCGACAGGCTCTACTTCAGCTCTCAGCGCGGGACCTTGGGGTTCATCACGGGCGTCGACGGGGTCACCTACGAGGTGAGCGGTCCGTTCTTCAGCTGAAGCCTGCTAGCCGAATGTTCTAGCAAGAAGGGCAAACGTCCCCACCGCTGCGCCGGCGAACGAGGTGACGTCGACCACGGCCGTCCCGAGGTCACGACGACGGAGCCATTGGAGCAGCGGCCACAGAGCGGCGACGATCGCGAGCTGACTGAGCTCGACCCCCACGTTGAACCCGAAGAGCGCCCCGACGAGCTGGGTGCGTGGCAGCTCTTGCTCTAAGAGAACGCTCGAGAAGCCGAGCCCGTGAACAAACCCAAAGAGGCACGCGATGACCCACCGCAGCCGTCCGGTACCGGCGAAGGTGTGAAGAAGGCCGAAGTAACAGGCCGTGAACAGAGCCAACCCCCAGAACGCGGAAAGCCCACCGGCCCACGCGCTCGCGACGAAGATGCCGAGCGCGGCCGAGATGACGAGCCTTCCCGCACGCGTGCGCTCTGCACCGGCATTTTCGAGCGCAACGACCAAGATCGACGCCGCGATGATCGCTTCGACCGCTCTCGGGTGCGGCACGACCGCGCCGAGCGAGGCCGCAGCCAGGGTGACGCTGTGGCCGACCGTGAAGCCCGTCACCAGCACGACCACCTCGCGGAGACGGAGCGCGATGACGATCAAGAGAAAGAGAAACGCAAGGTGGTCCCAGCCTGTGAGGATGTGCTCGACCCCGAGGCGTAGATACTCCGCGATGCCGGTTTCGTGGGCGCCTTCCGCAGAGGCGACCCGAGCCTTCGGCGAGGTGGACGAGAGGACCAAATCCATCGATGTATTCCCAACGATCGTCGCGAGATGGACGTGGTTGGTCAGCGATCGAAAGAGGCCGCTATAAAGGGCCGTGGGCGACGCGTCACAACGAACCCGCCATTCGACCCGCATCCAGCCACGCTCTGCGGGAAGAAGGGCGCCGCTCGCCTCTATCGGCTCGCAAGGTCGATCATCGGTCTCCAGGAACAGATGATTCTGTAGATAGCGGAACACTGTCGTCGGTTCGACCGGGGGTTCGGCGGCGTCTTGGAGACGCCGGAGCGAAGTGAGATCGAGCCAGCTGACCTTCACCTGGGCGAGCGCGCCACCGTCGAGAAGGGTCCACTTCGAGTACGAGACGCTCTTTTGATGGGCGGCGGCTCCCGAAGGAACGGCCGCCAGTCCAAGCGCAGCGATCAGCACCCAGGCCTTCACGGCCGAACCTCGACGCGAATGTCGCTTCGCTTACGCGCGGCGTCGAGAAAATCCCGCACAGCGGCCTCGCCTCGGGCCCGAAGGTAGGCGGCCTCCACGGCCTCGCGTGCTTCTTCGAATGGAGCCACTCCACCCCGGCGACGTTCCAGGAGGGTCACGACGAGATCGCCAGACGGCGTTCCGATCGTCGAGGAGGTCCCGACCTCGAGCTCGGTAATCTCGCTGGCTGCGGTGGGGCCGAGGCGTTGCTCGATCTCTTTGGCGAGCAGAAACCCATCAGGCAATGGAATGGCCGAGCCTTCGACGTCGATGCGGTAGAGCGGATTTCGCTCGAACCGAAAGCTCTCGCTTTGATAAAACTCACGAAGCTCCGACTCGCTTGCCATCCGGGCGTCGTCCTCGGCCTGCCGCACGAGAAAGTCGATCATCGCGGTCGTGAGCTGATTTCGGATCTGTGGGTCGCGTTCGTGCAAACCGAGCTCGATCGCACGGTCGATGAGCAGCTCCTGATCGACCAATCGATCGAGGACGCGCTGCCGGTCTTCTGGGCGGAGTTTGCCGTCTTTTCGGTCGCCAGCGACCGCCGCAAGGGCCTGCTCGTAGGCCTCGTGGGAGATGGGTCGCTCGTTCACCCAGACCGCTACATCGGCGACCTGCACCGTACGATCGGGAACGCGAGCGATGTAGAACACGGCCGCAGCCGCCCCAACCAGCATCCCGCCGGCGAGCAGCCGCGGTCGCGTCATGGCGTCTGACCGGCCAGGAGAAAGATCGGCGACGACCACGCGCGCTCCTCGCTATCGACGAGGCAATCATCATCCTCGCCGGTGCGAAAGTTGCCGTAGCAAGGCTCGCACAACCCCCCGGCGCAACGAAGCCCGCCGCCATTCACGGTCGGCGTCGGCTCTTGAATGGCGCGGACGTAGTAGAGCATGTCGCGACTGAGCTCATCGTAAGACGGGTCTTCGAACTTGACGGTACAGAGCTCTCGATCTTCGGGACACGGAATCGTGAGCCACGGGTCTTCGATGAGCTCGGCGATCGGCTCGTCCTCGGCGCGCTGACGCTGAATGCGAATCACCTCGATGCGCGTGATGCGGCGGCGCCGGTCGCCAGGGTTGTAGCATTCCCCCGCACAGATGCTCTCGACCCGCTCCGGACCGAGCGTCTCGATCACGTCAGGCGGGCAGCCTGGCTTTTGCACGAATGAGCCCGCGGCGCGAACCTCGAACTTGGGCGTCTCGGAGAATCCGAGCTCGCTTCCCATGTGTCGAACCCCTTCGGGCCCGTTTAGCAAATCGAACCACAAAAGAATCCTGTCGCCGGAGGTGCCATAGACGTCGCGCTCTTGCATCGCTTCCCAGATCGCCTCCCGCGATCGGGCCGTGGCGTGCACGGCGACGAGCCCACCCGTGAGGAAGAACGAAGCTTGCCGCTCCATCCACATCAGCTCGAAGGGCGGACGCTCCATGAGCTTGTCGATCGTGAACGAAACCGACTCAGGATCGGCTTCACCGCGGTCCCCGAACACCGCCTTTCGCCACGATTCGTCGGGGGCACCCCGTGCATCGGTCATTTTCCGGCGTGCGAACTCTTTGTAGCCTGTCCCTGGGCGTGCGCTGTGATTGTCGCTCGAAGCGATGAATCCCATCGTGGCGTGCCGCGGGTCGTCGGGGTTTTCGAAGTCGCCCTTGGCCAACATGTACTGGACCGAGCCAGCCGGGCGATATTGATAAGCCGGCAGGAAGCAATCGGTGCATTGGCCGCAATCTTTCCAGTCCGGAACATCCTCACCTGGCAATGTGACGTGCCCCGCTAGGGCTACACGCAGATAGTCGGCCCGTGCTTTCTCGACGCGGTGTTGGCACGCATCGGAGCTGGGGTCTTCGCATCGCTCTCGAATCACTTCACCCGCACGCCAACAACATGCTTCGTAACCTTCGACCGGCTCGGGACACTCGAGACCATCGTCGGTGACGATCGCAGAACGAAAATCGCGGTGCTCCTCGGAGTTGCCGTGACCGGAGAACACCTCGACTAGCCGTTGGAGCTCCGGATCGTCGAGGTCTGCACGAAGCTGCTTGTCCCAGGTGTAGCCGAGCGGGGTGTAGAAGCCCCAAGTCGTGCCGTGTGGAATCACGATCGTGTCTAGGCCCCACTCGTTGAGCTTTTTGAAAAGCACGTCCGGGCTTCCCGCTCGCTCGCGGCACGTAGGCGGTAGCTCTTTGGTATCGTAGCCCTCCGGGCAGATCGGGTAGCGCCCGTTCTCGCGAATGTGCCGAGCGAAATCGAGATAGCTCTGCTGATTGGGGAAGGCGCGAGCGGGGATCGTCAGCAACGGCCAGAGCGCGCTGAGCTTCGAAAACGCGCGCGCTGCGATCCCTGGCGCGGCGATCGGCCGTGCGGGGAGCTGATCCTCGGTGTCGTACTGGAAAATGACGTTCTTGTGACCGTAGTGGGTTTCGGGGGTGAGGCCGACTTGAGTCCACTCGAATCCGGTGAAGGCGATGGTGTCCGGTTGGTCGCCGTCGGCGTTCACGGCATTGCACTGACGGACAGAATCCTTGATCATCGACCATGTGCGAGGGTTCAGCGCCTCGGCATGGTCGGTCAGGGCGTAGAAGTCGAGCTGAGAGCAGAAACGGGCGAAATCACATGCGTCCGCCGGTGGATGCACGCCTTCGCCGCCCATCAGGGGAAGGCTCCACATGAATGCGTCGACCGAGAGCGTCGTATGGACATGCAGATCACCGAACAGAATTCGGTTATCGGTGTCAGGTACCGTCCCTTTTTGAGCCCGGATCCGAGCAGCAACGAGGTCCGGCGCCAGCGCGACGACGGCAATCTCGCCATCGACCTGTGATTCGGCGCCCCCGTACACGACCCAAAACGCGAGAACCAGAAGAACCAGCCCAAGAACGACACTAAGACAGCCTTTTTTCCACCAGCCCACGCGGCTGCAAGCATAGAGCGCGGACGACGGGAGTCCAAACAGTTGGGCGATAGTGTGGGGGTGGTGGGGCCGGACAAACTGCAGCCGAAGGCGTCCGGGGCGCCCGCCGGCCATCTTGTGGGTCGCGGCTCGCCTGTGCTACCTCAGAACCGGGCGGGGAGCTCATATGGTGGCGACGGGAACACATGCGGGCAAGCCTCGGGTGGCTCACGTCACGACCGTCGACCTCTCGCTTCGTTACCTCCTTTTGAACCAGCTCCAGCGAATCCAACAAGAGGGTTACGAGGTGTTTGGGATCAGTGCGGACGGCCCCGACGTCATGGCGGTCGAGGCCGCGGGGATTCCGCACTTCGCCGTCCCGATGACCCGGCGGTTCACGCCACTGGCCGACCTGCGTGCGTTGTGGTCGTTGGTCCGTGTCATGCGTCGCGAGCGCTTTGACCTGGTACACACACATACCCCGAAGGCCGGATTGTTGGGCCAGATGGCGGCACGGATGGCCGGCGTGCCGGTCGTCGCCAACACCCTGCACGGCTTCTACTTCCACGACGACATGAAGCCATTGCCCAGGCGGTTCTACGTCTGGATGGAGCGCATCGCCGCCAAGTGCTCGGACACGATCCTGTCGCAGAACCGAGAAGACATCGCCACCGCGGTGGCCGAGGGCATCGCCAGTGCGGACCTGCTGAAATGGCTCGGCAACGGCATCGATTTGCAGCGATTCGATCGCCGGCGCATTTCCAAAGACAACCTCGATGCGCTGCGAACCGAAATCGGCATCGACGCAACGGCACCTGTCATCGGTTTCGTCGGCCGCCTGGTCGAGGAGAAAGGCATTTTGGATCTCCTGCAGGCCGCCAAGGCCGTGGTTGAAGCCATTCCGAACGCCCAGTTCCTGATCGTAGGCCCCTACGACGAGGAAAAACCAGACGCGTTGCGTCCCAAAGTCGCCGAGCGTTACGGCGTTGCCGCCCATTGCCGCTTCGTGGGAATGCGCGACGACATGCCCGAGCTCTACGCGCTGATGGACGTCCTGGCGCTCCCCTCGTATCGCGAAGGGTTTCCGCGTGCACCCATGGAGGCATCGGCGATGGGGGTACCGGCGGTGGTGACAGACATCCGTGGGTGTCGCGAGGCGGTCGACCACGGCGAAAACGGGCTGCTTTTTCCGGTAGGAGACGCGGACCAACTCGCGCGATCTTTGATCGAGCTCCTCCAAGATGACGAGCGGCGGACACAGATGGGGATCGCTGGACGTCGAATCGCCGAGCACCGCTTCGACGAGCAACAGGTGTTTGATCGAGTTCTGAGCGAATACGCGAGGTTGCTCCGGTGACCTTTTACCGACGCATCGGGAAGCGTGCGCTCGACCTTGGGCTTGCGGTGCCTGCCCTGGTCGTCCTTGCCCCACTCGGTCTCGTGGTTGGGACACTGATTCGGATGAAGCTCGGCGGCCCGGTTTTGTTTCGGCAGCCGAGGCCCGGGCAGAACGATCGCCTCTTCGAACTGATCAAGTTTCGCACGATGAGCACCGCCCGAGACGCAGACGGAACGCTCCTCCCAGACGAAGAACGCTTGACACCCTTCGGTAGACGCTTGCGTCGTATGAGCCTCGACGAGCTCCCTACCCTGTGGAACGTAGTGCGCGGCGACATGAGCTTGGTGGGGCCTCGTCCCCTGCTCGTTCAATACCTCGATCGGTACACCCCCGAGCAGCGACGGCGTCATGAAGTCGCGCCGGGCATCACCGGCTGGGCTCAAATCCACGGCCGAAACGCGATAAGCTGGGAAGAGAAATTCGAGCTCGATGTCTGGTACGTCGAAAACCTCTCGCTCCGCACCGATCTGGAGATAATTCTCCGGACGGCGGTGCAGGTCCTGGGGCAACGGGGTATCTCCGCCGATGGGCACGCAACGATGCCGGAATTCGAGGGAAGCCATGAAGAGTCTGCCAGATAATATCGTCATCGTGGGCGCAGGGGGACATGCCAAGGTCGTGATCGCGACCGTGCGCGCGGCTGGAGGAGAGGTCGTGGCTGCCTACGACGATGACCGAGCACGTTGGGGCCAGCAGATCTTGGGCGTCCCGGTCAAAGGGCCCATATCGGCGAAAGATATCGGGGGCGCCCCTGCGATCGTCGCGGTCGGCAACAACCGAACACGTCAGTCGATCGCGGAACGCCTGCAGGCACAGTGGGTGTCAGCGTGTCATCCGAATACGACCGTGCATCCTTCTGTTTCCATTGGGCCCGGCACGGTGATCTTCGCAGGTTCGGTGATCCAACCGGACGCCACGATCGGCGCCCACTCGATACTCAACACGGCCGTGAGTGTCGACCACGACTGCATCGTCGGGGATTTCGTCCATATCGGACCTGGGGCGCGCTTGTGCGGAGGCGTCACCGTGGACGAAGGCGTGCTCCTCGGTGTCGGCGCAAAGATCGCTCCCAACGTCGAAATAGGACCCTGGGCGACGGCCGGGGCCGGCGCGGTGTGCGTGGTGGACATCGCCCGCGAGACGACCGTGGTCGGCGTGCCCGCGCGGTCGGTCGAGGCCAAGGAATGAGCGAGCGAATTTATCTGTCGCCGCCCGACATGAGTGCCCGAGAGCGTGAGTCCCTTCTCGCGGCATTTGAATCCAATTGGATTGCGCCGCTCGGCCCAGAGGTCGATGCGTTCGAACGGGAGCTTGCTGCGCGGGCCGGAGTAAGCGCGGCTGCGGTGTTGAGCAGCGGGACGGCTGCCCTGCACTTGGCGTTGGTCTTATTGGACGTCGGACCGGGAGACGAAGTTTGGACGGCGACCATGACTTTCGCCGCGACCGCAAACGCCATTCGCTATGTGGGCGCAACGCCGGTCTTCATCGACAGTGACCCCGAGACGTGGAACCTCGACCCAGCATTGCTCCGGCGGGCATTGCGCGAAGCATCCCAAAGAGGGGCGCTCCCGAAAGCCTTGATTGCGGTCGACCTCTACGGTCAGTGCGCCGACTACGACGCGATCTTGTCCGCATGCGACGAGCACGGGGTCGTCGTGATCGAAGACGCCGCCGAGGCCCTGGGCGCCACCTATCGGGAACGGCCGGCGGGCTCGTTTGGGGCCGTCGGTGTGTTCTCGTTCAACGGCAACAAGATCATCACGACGAGCGGCGGTGGAGCCTTGGTCAGCAACGACGACACGCTCGTCGAACGAGCCCGGCATCTGGCGTCGCAAGCCAGGCAACCCGTCGCTCACTACGAGCACGAAGAGGTCGGGTACAATTACCGGTTGAGCAATCTCCTGGCCGCGCTTGGACGCGCTCAGCTCCACCGGCTGGACCGGCTAATCGAACGGCGACGCGAGATCAACGTGAGGTACCGGGCAACCCTCGAACGAATTGCCGGTATTGATTTTCTCCAAGAAGCACCGGGCGGCCGCTCGACGTGCTGGCTGACCTGCGTATTGCTCGACGAAGACCGCCTCGGGGTGGGACCCGAGCAGGTCCGCGAGCATCTCGAGACCCATGACATTGAGGCGCGGCCTGTCTGGAAGCCGATGCATCTGCAGCCAGTGTATGGCGATTCTCGTGTGGTGGGCGGCGCAGTAGCAGAGGATCTCTTTCGACGCGGCCTCTGTCTGCCGAGCGGCTCGACGCTCTCCGATGCCGGACAACGCCGCGTGATCGATGCGTTTCTGGGTACCCCTCGGCTACGTTGCAACGAAGAATAGTGTGTCGAACAAACTGATTCTCGGTAGGCGGATTCCTTGCCGCCTCGGAGCTCGTCTGGCAAGCGTAGGTTGTGCCGACCTGTCACGTGTGTACATCGCCGAGCTTCGAGCTCGTGCTTTGCGCGGATCGTGGAACTCTCGACGTCAACCGATGTAAGTCGTGCGGCTTTGTGTACCTTGCGAATTGGGAACGGAACCTCGCGAGATCCGAGGAGCTCTACGACTACTACGGCCGGCTCAGCGCAGAAGAACTGACGCAACGGCACTCACCGGAGAACCGCGCACGGCAGCAAAAGCTACTAAGGGCGCTGGCGGGATACACGCGAGGGCGAAGGCTTTTAGACGTGGGCTGCGGGGACGGCCAACTGCTGCAGACTGCAAAGGACGAAGGTTGGGATGCGGTTGGCATCGATCTGTCCGGAACGGCGATTTTGCTGTGTCACAGACGCGGGCTCGCTGCTTCTAAAACCGATTTTTTCGACGTCTCTCTCGATGGGCGGCGTTTTGACGTCATCGTCATGTCCGAGCTGATCGAACACGTGCCGTCTCCTCAGCGATTCTTGAAACGGGCGGAAGAGCTACTCGATTCAAACGGTATCCTGTATCTCACGACTCCCAACTTCGGCTCGCTGGCCAGGCGGGCGTTGGGTGAGAGTTGGTCGGTGATTCATCCTGAGCACATCGGCTACTTCGAACGGTCGACCCTGAGGAAAATGGCGTCAGCCGAGACAAGGCTCCGCGAGATCAAGATCGAAGCTAACAACATCGCGCCCTCGACTTTCGTCGCTTGGATGCGCCGTAGAGGCACTCGAAGGGCCGGGGCGGTGGCCGAGCTGCACCGCGAGACGCGACGAGGTCTCGACCAAAGGCTGCGGCGTGCTGTTCACCGGAGCCAGGCGCTCGAGGCTTCAAAACAGCTACTCAACCACGCCGTTTCGCGCGCAGGTCTCGGGGATACTCTCGTAGCGTGGCTTCAAAAGCCTTCGGTTTGAGGTTTGATGTCTAGACTCGCATGTGGCACACAATCGTGGTGCTCCGCCTGAAACAGCAAATCGCTTTGTTATACGCCAAGGCTGCGCAGCTGCCGGTGAATCCGCTGCTCAGGTACGAGTGGTCGAGGCGCGACCAGCGCCGCGTCAATGAACGGCCGATCGAGTATCCCTTCGCGCTGTCCTGCTTGTCGGAGCTCTGTCCTTCGAGCGTCCTCGACGTAGGCCCGGGCACGAGCGCTTGGCCTCAACTTCTAGCGAACTGCGGATACAACGTAACCGCGGTCGATGAGGGCGATTCGTACTGGCGGACCCGACCAGCCAACCGACATCACTATGTCTTGCGTGACGACATCACCCATCCGAAACTCGAGACTAAGTTCGATGCGATCACCTGTTTGAGCGTGATCGAGCATATCCAAGACCACCAGGCCGCAGGCCGAGGTCTTCGTAGCCTCTTGAGCCCAGGGGGTCACGCCATCCTCAGTTTTCCGTACGACGAGCGACGCTTCGTCGACAACGTCTATGCCCTACCGGGGGTATCCTATGGGACCGACGCGCCGTACATTTGCCGAGTTTACTCACGCCGCGAGGTAGACGGGTGGCTCCGCGAAGGGTTCCAAATTGTGCGCCAGGAGTACTACCGAATCTTCTCGGGTGACCTCTGGGCTTTCGGTGAGCGACTTCGTCCTCCCGTGACGACCACGGTGAACGAACCGCATCACCTAACCTGCATTCTGTTCCGTGCGACCTGAAGGGCTCGCGGTTCCCTAGGGCGGGGGCATATAGCCGAGACACACGTGCGTGTAATCGATGCCCTTCAGGATAACTGCGGGTATTGGCATAGCTGCGGGGTCGCCGGTTGCCTCGATCGTGAGCTTGTGGATTTCGCCCGGGATCAAAGCGCTGACATCGACCGTTCCCGTTCCGATCGTGGGGGTCGCTGACCCTAAGTTGCCGCCATCTTTGTCCTCGGCCACCAGGCTAAAGCCGGTGCTCGCGGCACCGCCGAGAGACAGGGTCATGGCCGTTGCACCCTCGGCAACGCCAAGTGTCACTCCGTCGGTTTGGAAGATCTGGAACACGACCGATTCATTTGTTGGAACGCCAGGGCCAATGCTACGCGGATTGCCGATGGCATCGGTTCCCATTCCAACCGTTGCATCGCCGAAAAGGTTTCCGGAATCGGGTCCAGGTGTGATGAGCAGTCCCTCAGCCGGGGCCTCATAGCTCGTCACGGTGCCCGTCGTCACCAAGAGGCTGACGCTCTGAGGCGAATCGGCTCCGGCTGAACAAGCGCCGCCAACACCGCCTGCGCCGCCAACACCGCCCGCGCCGCCAACGCCGCCTGCGCCGCCAACGCCGCCTGCGCCGCCTGCGCCGCCAACGCCACCGGTACCGGCCATCCCACCTTGGCCGCCGTCCCCGCCACTGCCTCCGACTGGAACGCTACTGCCGCCACAGCCTACGCCGAAGACACAAAGGCCGCCGACAAGAACACAACCCAAAAATACTCGACTCCACCCCATAGTGGTCACCACCCTATCAAAAAGGCCGACTCTGGCCAAAATCGCCACGCTCCGAAACACGCATGCCCCATTCTTCGGCGCAATCCGTGATGCCCGCCAACAATAGCGACAGTCCCGACGCAACACAATGCCCTAACCACCGCGGCGTGGCGAAACATCTGCGTTCTTCGCCCCGTAACCGGTCGAATCCACCGCGTTTGACTCATTTCCAGCGTCGACGTACACGACCGAGGAGTGAACGGCCGTTCTGGATCGCGGAGTCCAGTGCGTTCTGCGGGCTGATCCGTGGCGTACGGCGCTCGCCGACTTTTTCGAGCACCGCCACTTGGTGATCGACGGCGAAGGTCTCGCGATACACCAGCTCACGCGGATAGGCCCGCAACCAATTGCGGACGACCTGCTGCTCCGCCTGACGACAGTAGTCGTCAAGATAAATTCGGGCGCCAATCCGTGCATAGCGAAACACCTGGTATAAGCAAGCTTCCCGACCACGACGCGTGGTGATGGGTGGGCCGTCGATCAGCACCGCGTCGACATCTGTCGGAAATGAGCCCGGCTGATACGAACGAAAGAACCCGAGCGAATGACGCTGCCAAACGATCGGTCGCAAGGCCACCTCGACCCATGCTCCGCCACCAACCTCGCTAAGCTGACTGCGTGTTTCATCGCAGAACTGTGGCTCCGACTCTAGCGACAGAACCGTCGCGCCTGGGAAGTCCCGGCTCAATCGAAGCGTCGAGGTGCCGCTCCCAAATTCTACGATCGTCCGTGCATCATGCCGAACTAGGTCCTTCTGGATCGCTCGATACGCCTGCTCGCCCAGGCTCCAGCCGGACGCGAACACGAGTGGGTTCCTGTCTTTGTGTGTGTCGAAATTCAACGGTCGAGCTCGATGACTAGTGGCGCACCGATTTCAGGTATGCGCGACGACCAAGGTCATAAAGGAGCTTACCCCACAGTCGTTCTTTGAACCGAAATGTAAGTAGCGCCAAGACGAGCAAGACCAGTGCGGGATACGTCCCAAGGAAGACGAGTGGCGAGGCTACATCCACTGGCATGATCTGTCGGACGCTCCATCCACAAGCTAGAGCCACCATCAGCACCGCGCCGCCTCGAAGGTGCGCTAGGAAAAAGGCCAACGTCGGCACCGAAGCGATACGCATCGCGACGATGGTCAACAACGCGTAGAAGACGATGAGGGCGAGGAGGGTCGCCCCGGCGACTCCGGCGATGCCCCACTGCAGAGCGTAGAGCGAGCCGCCCACGACCAGCGCCGCGTACACCCCTTGGCACACGGCCAAGCGAAACACGTGCCCGGTGGCCAGAATCACGCTTGCCATCAAGCGGTATGCGGTTCTGAGGTAGATACCCGCGGCAAGCACCTGAAATGGCGGGACGACGGGATCCCAACCTGGACCGAGTACCAGGCGCACGAGCTCGGGTGCGGCCACGATAGCGAAAGCACTCGCCGGAAGCGTAAGCGTCGCAATGACCTCCACACCGTCATGAACTGCGGATGCCATGCGTTTTGGGTCCGACTGGATTCGGGATAGCCCAGGGAAAAGCACCGTCGCATGCAAGGAACCAAAAAGATTGGGAGCGACCGACATCAATTGATAAGCGCGGCTGTAAAAGCCCAACGGACGCGACCCGAGGTACCTGCCGATGATGACGTAGTCCCCGTGAAGGGCCCAGTAATTCAGAAACAGAGCCAACGTTTGGCCTGCGCCGAACCTAGTGAGGGGCCGCCACTGCCCCCAGAATCGGGGCCACCTCAGCTCGTCTCGCAACAAGTAAAGTGCGAGCAGTCCGGGAAGCGCAACTTCTACGTAATGGCCGAACACCAAAGACCAAACCCCAGCACCGTTGAGGGCCGCCAAGACGGATACAACAGCTCCGAGGACAGCGGCGCAGAGCGCGATGATCGACAGCGGACGGAAAGCGAGACGTCTGCGCAGAGCCGAAAGCGTCAACATGCTGGCGCAATGAAAAGGCAGCGAGAAGGCCAGGACGAAAAGAACCTGCTCCACCCGGGGGTCCTCGTAGACGAAGCGGATAGCGCCGGCACCGAACACGAGGATGACGGTCGCGATGGCGCACGTCCCGCTCGCGATGCCGCACGCCACGCCGACATCACCTTCGGTCAACTTCTTGCGCTGTATCAGGGCTTGTTCCATACACAGCGTGCTGAAGGGGCGCAGCAGCTCCCAGGCCGTCATCGCCGCTGCAAAGACGCCGAAGTCGACCGGGAGCAGATGCCGTGCCAGAAAAGCGAGGGCGGCTATCCGTATGGCGAGCCGCAGAACGAGCTCTGCGCCGGTCCATTTGAACCCGCTTCGGATTTGGCTTCCGAAAGCTTCTGGGGGTGTGGAGGGCTCGGCCACTCCTACGTCCACCCGAAGTCGTTTGCCAGGTCCGAGGCAAGCGCGGCGAACAATCGATCGAGATCGTCATCCAAGTCGTCGCCAGAGGGGGTCACGGCAGCGCGAGTGATTTCATGTTGCTCGAGCTCGGCCCTCCAGTCCTCTCCGACGAAGGTGACAATGGTACGAAGTGTTCGCTCCGCGTCTGCGAGAAGAGTCTCAAAAGAAACCTCGAGGTATTGTTCTGGGCCGAGCTCTTCGCCGAGCGCACGTCCGACCGCAACTGCATGATGCCAACGCCTCAAGGCAGCCGTCGTCGACGGGGACCAACCGAGTCGATAAAACGAGCGGGCTACCCCGCGGCCTTCACGAATGATATGAACGAACTTTGCGCCGGGAAATATGTCTGCCAGATCCAACATGTGGAACACGTTGTCCGGAGTGCCGTCACACCAGCGGGCGGCACCGACTCGGCGCAATGGGTCCTCAGCGCACGCATCGATGAACTCCTGGATTTGATTGCGACGCTCTTGGATCGAGCCGCCTGGAAACGTCGCAAGAAATTCATCTACGGCACGTTGGTAGTGATGGCGGTCGACTGAACGGCACAAGCCAACTTCCTCATCGTTTCGCGCGACCGGTCGAGAGAAATAGCTCCCGAGCTGAAGCTTGCGGTAGAGAGCGCCGAAAGATGCGCCCCGCGGACTCCGGACCAGCTCGCTGAGCGACGCCCGAGAAAAAAAGCCGCCTCGAAGATTTTGGCGGAGGGCGGCCTTCAGATGGAGATTTTGTGGGCTGTGCATCCAGTCGATGAGGTTTTCGCTTCCGGCGGTCAGCATTCGCAGCTCGTCGGGAAACGTGAAGATTCCAGGATGACGGCCAAGGGTGTTGGCCAACACCGTCGTACCGCACCGTCCAGAACCACCAATGAAAATCGGTCCCCTCGAAGAATGCGTCATCCTCTACCCTCAGTCAGTGCTTTCGACATGCGTCACGATAACGGTCGGTTCCCGTGTTCACAGGCTAGTCGTCGGGACGAGTTAGCGTTTGGTAGATTTCCTGGTAGCGCGGCGCCACGACCTCGTCCAAACCCACCCATCGGCGTGCGGCGTCTCGGCACCGGTCTCGGATGCCCGGATCCTTCAATACGCGCTCGAGCTCTCGGACTGCCCCCGGGTACGCGTCGCGTTCGGAGTTCGCCACTACGGCGCCAATCGATTCGGTCTCGATGAGCCAGTCATAGTCGCCACATCCAGACGTCGATAGGACCGGCAGGCCGCAGGCGAGATACTCACCGACCTTGATCGGCGAACACGACAGCTTCGATGGGAACGGCCGCAAGAAACACAAACCCACATCGGCGCTGCTGAGATAGTCGGGCATCTCGGCCGGGTTCACCGCACGCACGACCAAAGGAATCTGGGCGTCCTCGCACGATGCGGCGAACGCCGTGGGATCTTCCCTCGTGAGCACGAGCAATGTGAGCGGATCGAACACATCCTTCGCCGCGACCATGAAGGCCACCATCTCCTCCGTATCGTACCAGCCGCCAGGTTTTCCCGCATACACGAACACCGTACCTTTCAGGCCAAGCTCGGCGCGAAGGGCCCGGCGACTTCCAGGTAAGGGTTCGAAGCGCTGCAAGTCTACTGCGCACGGCAGAACGTGGATCGGTGTATGAGATAGCCACGATGTGACTTCCTGCTTGCGGTGGGTGGTCAGTACGGCGACGACGTCGGCGAGCTCCATCGCCCTTCGTTCGCCCCATGCTGTTAACCGATGCCCTATCGAGCCCTCTTTCCACACGCCGGCATCGACGTATTCCTGCGAGAGAGGGCCGTCAGCGTCGACGAAAAGCCGGGTTCCGGCGAGCTCTGACGCCATCGCTGCGATCGCGCTCGCGACCGCAGCCCGGCCGTGAATGACGGATGCACTCGAACGCTTGGCCAACCTCGCCGCGACGAAACTCCCGGCGGCGATGTCGTAGAAGGTCGACAACAGCTGCGGCCGTTTGTGATAGCGCATGGGATGCCACTCGATGCCTTGGGACGCGAGCTCAAGGCGTTTTGCTTCGCTCTGCTCCGGGGTCATACGCCAGCGCGGCTGCTCGAACGTGATCAGGCCGATCCTGTACCCGCCGCGAGTCAATGAGAAGAGATAGGGAAGGCTTTGACTCTGACACAAAGGGTCGAGCAGACTCCAATAAGTGATGTACACGCTGTCAAGACGCTCTTGCATGCCCTAGGGTTTCCTCGAAGCACTGGGCGACGCGCGGCCCCTGCCGCTCGAGGCAATATTCTCTTTCGACTAGTCTTCGTCCGTTGCGAGAAAGCCTCCTGCGGAGCTCCTGGGACTCGAGGAGTGCCTTTAGGTGTCGGTACCAGTCTTGCGCGTCGTGGGCGACCAGTCCGTTTTCGCCATCTACGACAAAATCCCGCGCGCCCCCTACCCACGAAGAAACGAAAGGCACGCCGACAGCCATGTACTGGATCTGCTTGAAACCGCATTTGCCCTCGTACACCGGCCCGCTGTGCATGGGCGCGAGGCCGATATCGATTCGTTGGAACTCCTGAATTTCTTCATCGAGTCGCCATGGCCGCGACTGCACCTCTGCCGTATCGAGTGCAAAGTCATCGCCTGCTCCGACCACGTGAAGCTCGAACTCGTACCCGTCTGCTCGAAGTTGCCGTAGAGCTGGCTCGACCAGCTCGAGTTGGTGCGCCGTCGAGTGTGACCCCACCCAGCCGATGCGCGGAGCTGATTGCCGTCGGAATGCGCCGTCGAGTCGAACCGGTAACGGAGTCCACGTCGCCGACGGAACGACGGTAGGGACGACTTCTACTTTGCTGTTGACCGCACGCGCATGTCCCGCGAGATAAATCGACCCGGCAATTACGAGCTCAGCCTGGCGCATCGTGTACCAGCACTTGTTTGGGTCCTTGAGCACCCGCGCTGCGATTGGATGCCTGGACCTCGGTAGGTCGTAGTGCCAGATGGCATCGTCGAAGTCGAAGACGATTGGCAGTCTTTTCAGTGAGTGGAGAATGAACTCGGTGTAGGCCGGACCGATCAACGCAGCCTCGCGCTGAATGAAAACAGCGTCGAGACCTGAGGTGACGGCAGCGGATGCAAGCCGATGGAGCGAACGGGATGCGAGATACTTTGCCTTGTTGAGTCGGTTTCCCTTCGCGTAAAACCCGCTGAAGAAGTCATCTTCGACGAAGGGCATGAAATGCACGTTCCATCCGCGAGCGCGCAAGTACGGGAGCATTTGTGTCAGGCGAAAGCGTGTCGCAGCGGAACGCTCCGGGTAGGCGGCCAGCGCTAGAAGTCTTGGCTGTCGACTCACGGTTGCTCTCTAGCCTCTTGGGCCGCCTCGCCCATGTTGCGACTCGGCCAGCCGTGGCGCTCACGCAGCACGCGATACTCGTCCAGCAGGTCACGCAGGATGGCCAGGTTTTCGCGGGTGTTCGTGCCAAAGTTGTGGGGATGCCACCACAAATGGAAATCGCGACCTTCTTGGGCCGCGTCCCGCATCGCACGCTTGATCCGATGCACGCGAATTGGTTCGAGATGGCGGCTGGATCGAGAGTACGGCCTGAGGAAGAGTCCCGCGCGGAGTGGCACGGCGCCGCTCGGATCGGCCTTCGGCGTGCCGCCCGAAGACCCCGCAAGGGGAACGTAGCTGTCGAGCAGCCGCAAACCGCGTTGGACGAGATTCTCTTCGTCGGTCCGGCGTGGCCGGTAAGGATAGAAGGCGGGCGGGATGCGGTAGGTTCGCACGCCACGTCGCCCGAGCGCCGAGTCATACGCGGGGTTGTGCTGCCCGCGCGGAAATACCAGCACCTTCGTAACCTCGCCGAAGGGCTCCCCAATCGCGGCCGCCGCTTGAAGATCGGCTTCGAACGCCTGCTCGGTTTGTCCGTCCTCGAGGCAGTAGTAGTGGGAGAACGTGTGCGAACCGATCTCTTGACCTGCAACCTCCGCGATGGCGTTAAGCAGCGAGGGCGCATAGTGAAACGGGTCGCTCCGCTCGTCGGGGCCAATCTCGTCGAGAAACGAATAGGGATCGAGTCGGCGCTTCGTGTACTTGGGGCGAAGCTCGGGCAGATGATCCAAGAGATGGCGCTTGTGGCGAGCGAAGAGAAACCCGACGGTCGCCCACGTTGCATGCACGTCGTGCTCTTTGAAGATGCGAAGCGTCTCGGGGATTGCCTCCCTTGCACGAAGAAAGTGACCTTTCTTCTCCGAAACGCTCACCAGATCCCTCACTCCCCAATGAAGCTCGAAATCGAGCGAGATGATGAAGCTGCCTTGCGTCATTACACGGTGTCCGAATCGCAGTAACTGACATACCAGTTTCGTCGATCGCTCAGCACTTCGGTCAGCGACTCATTCAGGGGCCGAACTCCGATGTGCAGCTCGATTGGACGGAGCCTCTCGGGGAGCGGCATAAACCCAGCTTTGGCATACGCCTCAGCATTTGGGGAATGGCCAAACGCCCAGGCCAAGACGACGTCCGCCCCATCGGCAGCCATGCGACGAAGAGACTCGACGAGTAGCGCCGCCCCGGTCTCGTGGCGGTCAGGGTCGTGGAGTAGCTCGAGGATGTAGCCGATCCTCCCCCCGTGCTTGTCGAGCGTGGTATACGCGCAAAAGGCAACGAGCCGAGCTCCTTCGAAAACGCCCAGGCACACATAGTGTTGCTGAGGCTTTGCAAGCCGCCAGCGGAGATACTGCGGGTCTCGATCGACTGCGACCCTCACGTTGGAGGCGAACCGCTTCCACAGATCGTCTAGATCTAGGCCGAAGTCTGTCACAGGGCGTAGCACTTGATCCGCTTGCAGCCTCGGGCCTCCAATCGGAAGACGTAGATCGGGCAGTCGCCGGAGCCAGCGACCGAGGGGCAGCTTCGACGCAAGGAACCCGGTGCGTAGCGGCTTCACCAAGAAAGGAACGGGATCGAGCGACGACCAGCCGAGCTTGTCGAAGAAGCCGGGTGCCGAACTAGCGTTCGGAAAGCCATATACGAACGCAGCTTCTGCACTGCGAACCCTGTGGTACACCGCCTCTGCCATCTTGGTGAAGAGGCCGCGGCCACGAAAGTCTACATCGACCAACGTATCCACGGACTGCGCCGCCAGCACACGAGCTCCCCGCAGCTGAACGAACGCTGGCTGCACCGCATAAATCGCTGCGATCCGTTCGTCGGAGAGGGCCAGCGCGACGAACAGCTCGCCCGTGGGGTTCTCCAAATATTGCCAACGAAGCGCGTCGAGCTGTCGCGGCGTGCCGTTGCGCTCGAAACACTCTTTGAAGGCACTGAGGTCGTCCTCGCAAGCCTCCATTGCACGGAAATCGAGCGCTGACACCATCAAGCCGCGCCTAGCACCCTTTCTGCGGTGCTGCGAACCTCTTCGTGCGTAGCCCGAGCGCGATGCGACCGACCCAGCACGAGGAGCAATATCGCGAAGAACGGCAAGATGGGGCTTCGATATCTCGACAGTGTCCCCATGTTCGTCGAAGTGAGTCCTACGGCGATGCCAAAGGCGATCACGAACACGAAGCAGAACACAAGGAAGGGGTCATCTAGCATCTGACGCCGAAGGCTGCCAACGTTCCGCCTGAAAAGAACGCGCACGAACAGAACGCTGAGCAGCGTAGTCTCCAGCGCACTGGCAAACATCAGCAGATTGTGCACCTCGAAGATCGCTGGTCGAAAAAGCGAGGTCAGTAAGGCCGCCGGTGCGTACGCGAGCTGGCCCCCGAGCGTGGTCGGTATCTTGCCGCTCAGCACGAAGTTGCTACCGCCGCTCAAACCTCGCCCGACCTGCTGGAGCTCATAGGTCCGGGTGCTGAAGGTGTCTGGAGCGTACTCCGGAAAGTACCGGCCGAGCAGAACGATACCACCGACGCCCAGAATCCCAGCAATGGCGACGTATGCCGGGCGAATGCGTATTCGACCTCGCTTGAGACTGCGGCTCCAGTAGTACCAAGTGCCTCCCGCGAGCACGAGCGGAAACAGAATGTACGGCTTGATGAGCACGAGCGGAATGGCACCGACCACCATCAGCGCCACGGCAGAAACCGTTGGGCCCTCGGCGATCCACCGATGAATGCCGAAGAGTCCCCAGCCAAAGCCCACGACTGCCACCGCCTCTTTGATCAGGCCCGAAGACCAAAAGACGAATGAAGGTACGAAAAGGGTCGCGATCGCCGCGGGCCATCGGAGCGAAGTTGTGACGTTGGCTCGGAAGACGCGGTACATCGCGATCTTTCCAGACAGCGAGAGCATCGCAAAGACGATGCACGTTGCGTACTTCGAGGGGCCGAGGAGATAGAACGACCAGGCCGCCAAGGCCGACATCGTGCCCGTGGCGGTTCCTGAGCCAATTATCGTCAGCGGTAGACGGTGAGGCCGGTGCAGCAGCAGCTCGGTCACTTCCGGAATGATGTGAAGCGGATCGCGCTCCATCATCTTCGCCAGGATCTCTCCATAGCTGAAGTACGCGAACATGTCGCTTCCACCGTAGAAGCTGAGAGCGATCGGCACCTGAGCACAGGCGAAACCCACATGCACGAGAAACGAGGCTGACACCCATTCTCGCTCCCGCCGCGAGAGCCCGACGGAGCATGCGGTGGCCAATACCGCACCCGCTGTGATTGCGAGCAATACAGGAAGCACGTCGTTCATCGCCCCATCGTCAATCTAACACCACGCACACTAGGCCGCGATGATTCGCCGATTGGCCCTCCACCAGGACTGGAACATTAGGATAGCCCAGAGGCGATGCTCGTGGTTTCCACGCCCCGCCTGGTGCGCCTTCCAAGTGCTCGCGACGACCCCCGAGTCGAAGATGCCGTCGCTGGCAAGCGAGCTCTCCTCGAGGAGATCGGCGGCCCAGTCTCTGAGCGGGCCACGAAGCCACTGTCCCACGGGCACGCCGAACCCGGTCTTCGGTCGCTCGAAGAGGGTTGCGGGAACGTGGCGGGTGAGGACCTCCCGCAAGATCCACTTCTGGGTTCGGCCCCGGATCTTCCAACTGAGCGGAAGCCGCCACGCCAATTCGACCACTTCGTGATCGAGCAGCGGGACGCGCGCTTCTAGCGAGACGGCCATCGAGGCGCGATCGACCTTCGTGAGGATGTCGTCAGGAAGGTACTGAATGAGGTCGTAGAACATCATCTGTTCCGCAAATGGCGCATCAAACCGAACAGTCTGTCGGAATGCCTGAAGATCAGGAGCGCCGGCCATTACCTCCGTTGGATCCACCCAGTGCGACCGTAACCGCTCGTAAAACTCGCTTGGGGTACCGAGCTCCGCGAGCGTGGCGATCTTGTGCAGCTTGTCGCCTGGGAGTCGCACTGCGTCACCCAATCGAAGGGCGCGAAACGCCCGATCCCAATCGTCGACGCGGATGAGCTCGAGAGCACGGAGCGCCCTTCTCACGCTTGAGGGCAAAAGATTGGCGAGGTCCCACAGCCGGGGAGCCCACGCGTGTCGATTGTAGCCGGCGAAAAGCTCATCGCCCCCGTCCCCCGAGAGCGACACCGTGACGTGCGCGCGGGTCAGTCGAGACACCAGGAAGGTCGGAATCTGCGAGGAGTCGGCGAAAGGCTCATCCCAGTGGTGGGCTATCTCCGGGACTACGGCCAACATGTCGGAGGGGTCGGCGATCAGCGTATGGTGCTCGCAGTGTAAGTGCTCAGCGACCGCTCGTGCGTGACTCGATTCGTCGTACCCGGAAACGGTGTTGCCAATGCAGAAGGTTTTGACCGGCTTCGAAGCGACCTGCTGCATCATGGCCACGACTGTGGAGGAATCGATGCCACCAGAGAGAAACGCGCCAAAAGGTACGTCCGAGCGCATCCTCAGGGCGACCGAGCGTTGGATAACTCGTTCGAGCTCCTCGATCGCCTCTTTTTCGGTTCCTTCGAACGGCCGCCTCAGCCCCGCCGATGCGATCTGCTCCGCAGACCAAAAATGCTGTTGGGTGCCCTCGGTTCGAGGTTCGTCGAACTGAACAATCGTTCCTGGCTTCACTTTTTGGACGCCGACGACGATGCACTCGCTGTCCGGAACGACACCGTAACGGAGAAAAGAGCCGACCGAGTCTCGATTGAGACGCGGCTGAAATGCGGGGAGCTCGTAAAGCGCCTGTAGCTCGGATGCGAACGCGATACCAAAGCTGCCTTTCACAAATAGCAAAGGCTTGATCCCGAGGCGATCTCGAACGAGAGACAGAGACCTGGCTCTGCTGTCCCACAACGCAAAGGCGAACATCCCACGGAACTTCTCCAGGGCCCTCCGCAACCCGAGCGCTTCAATTGCTTCTAGCACTACCTCGGTGTCGGAGTGCCCTCGCCACTCGATGCGTAGGCCTTGCCCTGCCAACTCAGTGCGAATTTCAGGCGCGTTGTAGACCTCGCCGTTGTAGCTGATGCAGTAGCGGCCAGAATGCGACCACATTGGTTGTCGCCCACGATCGCTGAGGTCAAGGATCGACAACCTCCGGTGCCCAAAACCGACGCCTGTATCACGGTCGAAGAAGGTTCCTGAGGAGTCTGGACCGCGATGCACCAGCTTCGCCGTCATTCGGTCGAGCCATTGATGGGCGTTGTCCTCGGCGACCGAGTCCGCGCACCAAAATCCTGTTATCCCGCACATGTCGGTCCGTCGTCCCCGAAAACAGCCAGTTGGGTTGCGATCGCTCGAAGATAGCCGCAACCGGCGGGCTTGGCATCCCAAACGAATGGGTGTTTTTGAGTCGAGGACGCAGATGGTCTAGCCTGCACCCACATGCGATTCGCCCACGTGGTCGGCGCGAGGCCGAACTTCATGAAGATCGCTCCGATCATGAGCGCACTCCGAGAGTACGCGAACGTGGAGCAGTCGTTGGTTCACACGGGCCAGCACTACGACGCGAAGATGTCGCGGGTTTTCTTCGACGAGCTTCGTATTCCTCGTCCAGACATCGACCTCGAGATCGGCTCCGACCGGCACGGAGCACAAACCGGTCGTATGATGATTGAGCTCGAGCGAGTGCTCCCTGAGCTTCGGCCCGATTGCGTAGTCGTGGTGGGCGATGTGAACTCCACCCTTGCTGCAGCCCTGGTGGCGGTGAAGCTCGGCATCCCGTGCGCGCACGTCGAGGCTGGCCTTCGATCGTTCGATCGGTCGATGCCGGAGGAAATCAATCGTATAGTCACCGATCGAGTCGCTGACGTGCTGCTCACACCGTCCGCCGATGCGGACCACAACCTCTTGGAAGAGGGTGTTCCGAAGGCCGCCATCCACCGGGTGGGCAATGTGATGATCGACACGCTGCTCAGCCATCTCGAACGGGCCAAACGACGCACCACGCTCGAGGATCTCGGGGTCGAGCCCGGAAGCTGCGCGCTGGCAACGCTTCATCGCCCTTCGAACGTGGACGACCCCGTCGCGTTGGAGTCGCTACTCGACACGCTCGAGTGGATCCAAGAAAGGCTCCCGGTGATCCTGCCGGTCCATCCTCGCACCAGGAAGCGGCTCGAGGAGTTCTCACTGCTCGAAAGGACGATCGCGATGCCGAATCTCAGGCTCATCGAGCCCCTCGGGTACCTCGACTTCTTGGCTCTTACCGCGAACGCGAAGCTCGTGCTGACCGACTCGGGGGGTCTCCAAGAGGAGACGACCGTGCTTGGGATTCCCTGTCTCACGATTCGCGCAAACACCGAGCGCCCGGTGACCGTTTCAGTGGGGACGAATATCGTCGTTGGTTCCGACCAGGAAGCGATTCGACACAACATCGAGGAGATCCTCGAGGGCCGCGCCAAAGTCGGCACCATTCCCGATCTCTGGGACGGGCGAGCAAGCGAGCGCGCCGCACGAGTGTTGGTCGACTACCTCACGCCTGGTTGACTTGCTTTCTAGGAACATGGAGGTCACACCGCGGCCATGCGGGGCCTACTGGTATGCCCAATCTCGACCGACCTTCCAGGCAATCGGGGCATACTCAACAAGATGCAATATCAGCGAACGGCACTCGCTGAGCTTGCTGGAACGATGGACGTCGTTTGCAGCAGTGTTCGTGGACCGCTATTCGGCAACCGGCGCATCGCTGATTACCCGGTGACCGGACGTGCGTTCAGCTCGTTCAACCACTACGTCCTCTTCTACCATTATGTCTGGAAGCACTGCCGACCGGCCGAATACGACTTCCTCTACATCCGCTATCCGCTGGCGATTCCGAGCTTCCTGCTGTTCCTGCGCCAGACCAAAAAGGCGAGTCCGGACACGAAGATCATTCTCGAGGTGCCGACGTTCCCTTATCGCCAAGAGCTACGAGGTCCAAAACAACGCGTGCTTTTGGTTTTCGACGATCTGGGCCGAGCGCGTCTAAGGGACTACGTCGACACGATTGTGACCTTTTACGGCCAGCAGAAGATATTCGGGATCCCCTGCATTCCAATCGAGAACGGGGTCGATGTAGACACCATCCCGCTCACGGCGAAATCCCGGTCAGGACAAGCTATCTCGATGATCGTCGTGGCAAATCTGGCGCGGTGGCATGGCATCGACCGAATCCTGCGAGGTCTCGCGGAATACCTCGAATGCGAAGGAGCCCGGCCGATAGTGCTCAACATCGTCGGTGAAGGACCAGCCCGATCCGAGCTTAGCGCGCTTTGCGGAAAACTCGGCATCGCAAATGCGGTGCGTTTTCGGGGGGTGCACGAGGGTTCGGACCTGGACACAATATTCTCGAGCTCCGACCTCGCGCTGAGCTCCCTGGGTATGCATCGCCTTGGCCTGCACCGCTCGAGCTCACTCAAGGCGAGGGAGTATTGTGCGCGAGGCATTCCCTTCGTGCTTTCTACTGACGACTCGGATTTTTCGGCGGGGCTTCCTTTCGTGCACCGGGTTCCTGCGGATGAGAGTCCTCTAGACGTGGCTGCCGTGGTCGACTTCATCGACCATCTGCGTGAATGCAGTCCTGACTACAGCATGGACATGCGTCGCTTCGCGGAAGAGCGGCTTACCTGGAAAGCAAAACTCGAGCCGGTGGCCCGCTACGTCCGTACGGGGAAGCACCCGGCGAGGGAAGCTCTCCCGTGACTAGGAAAGCGCTCGTCATCCCAACCCGTTTTGGGATTGCGCCAGATTCCGCGACTCTTTGCGTGCTTGTGATCGTCGCACCGCAGCTCTTCGGAGGAGCGTTCCCGTGGTCGGTGGTCGCGATCTCGGCGCTGTCGCTGGTCGCTCTAGGAGCGGCTCTGTGGGTGCGACGGTCTTCGACACGCCCCGTCGTCGATCACGTGCTCATCGTGATGGTCGCGGCTTGGCTTTGGACCTGCCTCCAGGTCGTGCCGTTGCCTTCGGCGGTAGCACAGGCGTTCGGATTGAAATCCGCGGAGAGCGCTCAGCGCCTGCAGGGCCTCGAGTGGGCCGGGTCTATCCCGTTGACGATTTCGTACGACCCTGGTTCGACTCGGATCCAGATCTTGATCGGCATCGTCATCATTGCGGCGTTCCTTGCTGCACGGCTCGTTGGACCAAACGGGCTGCGACCGATCGCGATCGCTGCAGTAGCCTCCGCCTTGCTGATCGGTTTCGAGGGCCTGGCTCACCGTGCCTCGAATGCAGAGGCCGTATTCGGCATCTACGCCCCGCGGTTCACCGAACCGCAGTTGCTGACGCCGTTGATGAATAACAACCACCTTGGCGGCTTTTTGTTGATGGGCGCATTGATCGCAGCCGGCCTCGCTGCACGGGGCAGCGGACGATCGCGACGTCTTTGGATCGTCGCATCCGTCCTGTGCGCGACCACAGTCGCGTGGACACTCTCCCGCGGCGCGATTGGGAGCCTATTGTTTGGCTTCGTATTGCTCGCAGTCTGGTTGGCCGGAAGCAGGCGATCCGAGAGCAGGGGAGCGTTGGTTCCTTTCGCCGTGGTGGGTGCTGCCATCGCCGGCATCTTGGCGTTCGCAAACCTCGAACCGATCTTGCGCCGCTTCGAGGTGCAAGGTCTCGACAAGCTCGCGGTGGCAGCGCGCGGCTTTCGGCTGTTGGATGGCGCCACATGGTGGCTCGGAATCGGTCGAGGTGCATTTTCTTCGGCTTTCGTCGCCGAGGAAGGACAATTGGCCCGCTACACCCATCCGGAGAACATTCTGGTTCAGTGGACGACCGAATGGGGAGTACCGATCGGGATCGCGCTGCTCGCGGTCTTGGCATTCGCGCTGTGGAAACGACTTCGCACGACCCACAGGCCCTTGGTTGCCGCAAGCTGTATCGCCATCTTCGCGTTGAGTGTTCAGAACCTCGTCGACTTCAGCCTCGAGATGGCCGGCATTGTCGTCGTCGTGGCTGCACTGCTCGGCGCGCTGTTGCCGGCGTCGAGCGGGTCGCGCTCCGAGCGCTCCTTACGGCCGTCCGCCGCAATCCTGTTTGTATTTACGCTCGTGCTTGGGGTCTTGGGACCGCGGGTTCTCGAAAGCGACGCGCAGTCGATCGTCGATCAGTTGACGCGAGCCATGGAGTCCGATGACGAAGGCGACTTCCAGGCCACCCTACGCAGGGGGCTCGCGCTTCATCCAGGCGAGCCGGCATTTGCGCTGCTCGCCGGAACGTACGCCGGTTCAAAAGGATACAAGGACGCGCCGCGCTGGCTCTCGGTCGTGATGGAGGAAGCGCCAGGTTGGGCGGCCCCACATACCGTGGCTGCACGATGGCTCTTGGAGCGAGGAAAGCTCGACCAGGCGCTGCTCGAGATCCGCGAGGCAGAGCAGCGACACCCTGGCAGCGCTCAAAAGGCGCTTTGCGAAGTGCTCGAGCGATTTCCGCTGATGGAGCACCTCGAGCGAGCCGCTCCCACCGCGGACCTGCGGGTGCCCTACCTGGATCGCGCCACAATCTGCCGAGGGTTGCCTGCGAGCCTGCGGGCCGAGATCGACGCGGCGATCTTGCAAAGTGAGCCGACGCGAGCGACGGCAGTCCTTCGTCAGGCGCGCCGCCTCGCTTTGCAAGACCGCTCCGTCGAGGGGAAGGCTCTGCTCGAGCAGGCCCTGGAGCACGACCCCGACAACGCAAGCCTCTGGGCTGCCATCATCCGGGCGCACCTGAGCGATGGGGATGCGGAGGCGGCGAGGTCGGCGCTCAACGTAGTGAAGTCGAGAGGCCTCGACAGTCGATCGTTGACTGAGGCCCGGGCACGCGTCGAGGCCGCGCTCGGCGAAACCGACCAGATGCGGGCGACGATCACGCGCCTCCGCGGGCAATCCCGGGGGGAGGTCCGTCTGATCGCCGCGTCATTCTTGGTGGAGGGAGAGCTCGAGGCTTCGCTCGGGAATATTGACGAGGCCCTGGCCGCCTACGCGGCTGCAGATGCTGCGAGCCCTGACACACCGGCGCTGCAACACGCCGCACAGCTCGCGCTCGACTCGGGACGACCCACGCACGCCCGACGCATCTATCGGACGCTCTGCGGACGTCGGCCTCGCGGACCTGCGTGCGCCCAGGAGGCCAGGCTTTCGACCGAACTCAGGAAAGCACCGCCCGAAGGGTCAATGCCTTGACCCTTTCGTCCAGATCGAGAACGCTATCCGAGGGGGGCGTGCCATCCGAGAAGCGAAACGAACAAGTGTTTTTCTAGAGGATCCTGAGTTTGACCTGCATGATGTCCTGCAGGTCCTCCATGAGTACAAGTGGCTGATCGCCGGAATCACAGCATTGGTCGCTTTGGCGGGAGTTGTTTGGACCATTCGGACGCCAAAGATCTACGAGGCGACATGCACGGTCGAATACGATCCCAATCCCTCCAAGCCGCTCGGTGGGCAGGTCGAGGACGTCGCCGATCCCATCGGTAACTTCTGGGCCACGAGGGAATTTTTCGAAACGCAAAATCTGGTGATCGCCAGTCGCGATGTAGCCGGTCGCGTCACGCGCAGACTCGGATTGCACGAAGACCCGACTTATCTCACTCAAGACGACGATACGTTAGGCGTCACTGGTGACTTGGAGGCGACTACGATCGCGCTCCAGTCTCGTCTCACGGTCGAACCCATCCCCGAAACGCGACTCGTTCGGATCCATGCCCGAGATGTCCGTCCCGAGCGCGCCAGGCTCATCGCCGACGCGGTCGCCAACGCCTATGTCGAAAAGACGATCGAAGACCGACTGGAATCGACCGATCGCGCCAAGGATTGGCTGGAAAACCAGCTCGCGACCCTTCGTGAAGAGCTCGAGGAGGCCGAGCTCGCGCTCCACAGATTCAAGAAGGGGCACAATGTGTTGTCAGTCTCGATGGAGGACCGCCAGAACCTCGTCGCTAGCGATGTCCAGACGACGCACAGCAAGCTGACTGATACACGCAATCGACGCATCGAGCTTCAGGCGCGATTGAAACGCCTCAAAGCCTCACTCCGCAGGGGCTCCGACGCAATCGATCCAGCCGTCATCGCAGAGCATCAGGCGTTGAGCGCCCTGCTGACCGAGCTTCGCAGCAAGAAGAAGGAACACGACAGCCTCGGGGTGAAATACGGCGAAGAGCACCCCACGATGAAGTCGCTCGCTGAAGAAATCGATGTGCTCGAGGCGCAGGTCGCCCAAGAGAGGGCTGCGATCGTCGCGTCAGCCGAGCGTGATCTGGAACAGGCCAAGGCCGTCGAGGCAGGGCTTCGCTCGGCGGCTAGCGAGGCGCACTCCGCCGGCCTGAGCCTGAATCTCCGCGAGATCGAATACAGACGCCTCAATCGTGACCGCGACAACAAGGCGAAGCTCTACGAGATTGTCTTGCAGCGACTCACGGAAACCGACCTCACGAGGATGCTCAAGACCACCCACGTTCGCGTGCTCGATCGCGCGCTCCTACCCGTCGAGCCCGTTACCCCCAACATCGTCAAGAACGTCGGCGCCTCGCTGCTGGCCGGTCTGTTGCTCGGTGTGGCAGTGGCCTTTTTTGCGAGCCGTTTCGACCGCACCGTTCGTTCGGTGGAATCAGTCGAGGGTCTGGGCGTCCCTGTGCTCGGCGTCATTCCTCACTTGAGCAGCTCAGAGGAGCGACCCAAGCCCGAGGCCAAGCTGGGCCTCAAACACGCCAATCCTGCCCAAGTGCCAGAAGAGCTGATCGTCCTCGAAGAGCCAATGTCTCCGGCGGCGGAGACATTTCGAATGGTGCGCACGAATCTCGCCTTCATGTCACAGGACGATCCGATCCGAAGCTTCGTAGTGACGAGTGCACTGCCGCTCGAGGGCAAAACCACGGTCGTAAGCAACTTGGCCATTACTCTGGCGCAGTTCGGCCGCTCCGTGCTCCTCGTCGACTCGGACTTGCGGCGACCAAGGATTCACCGCATCTTCGAGCTCCGCAACGAGCTCGGTCTCACGTCATTGGTCGAAGGCCACGCTACGCTGAGCGAAGCCATCCATGAGACCAAGATCGATGGGCTGAGCGTGCTTACGGCCGGGCCGATTCCGCCCAACCCATCCGAGCTGCTTCACTCCGCCGCCTTTGAACGACTCAGGGACGATCTGTTGAACCACTTTGACTGGGTCCTGTTCGACAGCCCGCCCCTGGGCGCCGTGACCGACGCGGCAATTCTTGCCCCCCAGCTCGACGGAGTACTACTCGTGGTTCGCGCGGGACAAACCACCATGCATTCGATTCTAGGGGCGCGGAAACAGCTGAACAGCGTCTCTGGCCGACTGCTCGGTGCAGTCTTGAACGACATTGACGTGAGGATTGGACGCTATCGCTACGGCGCGGGCGGGTACGGATATCGGAGTGCGGAAGGGTATGCGCCAGTCACAGAAGGCGCGGACGCCGCCTAGGCTTGGGCGCGGATCAGATTCTTGGCCGCCTCGAAACGAGCAGCGCGAGCCTTCGAAGCGACGCGTAATAGGGGCTGGTCGCGCTCCCAGCGATCTCGTTCGTCCTCCGGCGCACCGTCCAAAAGCCGTGCGAGCTCTTCGCCCGCGACGAACCGTGTCACGCGCTGGTAGACGCCGTGGAGCGAAATGTGCACGCGTGGATCGAGCGGTGAACCGTCCCGCAAGCGATCGAGAGCAACGAGGTCCGCGCTCAGCTCTGCAATCAGAACCGTGGGCGCTCGCGCTCGGCGGGCCAAACCGACGAGGTAGCCCAAGGTAGCTCCGACGACATGGATATCCTCGATAGTCCGGAACGGCTTCACGTAATCGAGGTAGCCGTCGCCTGGTAGACGTTCGCTCTGCAGGACGTCGACCCCCTCGAGCCGGACGCTCGCGTGAGGGACTTCGGGGACAAAGGGTGTTTCTGGAAGCGTCTGAAGAACGACCCCTTCACGGCTCGCGGGGATCTGAACGACGACGAGGTCGGGCCGGCCGTCGGGTTTTTCGCCCACCCTTGCCACGACGAGGAGGGACTCCGCGTGGTTTCCAAAGGTCACGAAGGTTTTCGTTCCGCTCAGCTCGTAGCGGTCGCCTTTGCGCTCAAGGGTGGTCTCGATGGCGCGCGGGCTGTTCCCGTTGGCTTCGGTGACGCAAAGCGCGCAGGGAAGCCGCACACCGTCGACCATGTGCTCGAGGGCGGCCGGGTAACCAACCGCGAACGCAAACCCGAGACGGTCCACGCGCGAGGCCACCACGACCGCTGCCGTGAACGGGGAAGCACCCGAGGAGCGCTCCCGTCCATACGCCTCCCAGACCTCGGGAAGGGTTCGTTTTCGCTCGGCGCCGGCGTCCCCCATCAGAACGTCGAGCATCGGCAGCCCGGTCATGCCCACTGCCAGAAGGTAGCATCCGGCAGGCCAGTTTTGGAGTTGGCAACGAAATGCCGTTGCTCGACGTCATGCCGTCAGCGACATCTCGTTGACGCCCGCCACAAGACCCGGGATAACTCCATTTCCCGGCTGGCACGGAGCGTGCTTCGTGTTGCCGCGGGCAAGCAACACATTGGAGGAAAAAGAAGCCATGTCAGAGCTCAAGGGCACCAAGACCCACCAAAACCTCAAAGACGCATTCGCAGGCGAGTCCCAGGCGAACCGACGCTACTTGTACTTCGCGAAGGTCGCGGATGTCGAAGGGTACCCCCACGTTGCGGGTAACTTCCGCGAGACGGCCGAGGGGGAGACAGGCCATGCGCACGGTCACCTCGACTACCTCAAAAAGGTCGGCGACCCGGCAACGGACCTGCCGATAGGCGACACCGCGCTCAACCTCGCGGCCGCTGTTGCCGGCGAAACCTACGAGTACACCGACATGTATCCGGGGATGGCCAAGACAGCGCGACAGGAGGGCTTCGACGAAATCGCCGATTGGTTCGAAACCTTGGCCAAGGCAGAGAAGTCGCACGCGGGGCGTTTCCAGTCTCTCCTCGACGACATCTCCTAGCCCACGTCACGCGTGAACGACGAAGCCCCCAGGAGACAGATCTCGTACTTACCAACCGATGGGTTGAGTTACGACCCGAGCGAGGAGAAGTACTGGGATGAGGACGCGCTCGATAAGGAAGTCGAGCGCGTCTTCGGCGTCTGCCATGGCTGCCGCATGTGCTTCAAGTACTGCGACTCTTTTCCAATCATGTTCACGGCGATCGACGAGGGACATGATGGCAACGTCCACATGCTCACCGCGCTCGACACGCAGCGGGTCATGGACGCATGTTATCAGTGCAAGCTCTGCGAGGTGCAGTGTCCGTACACCCCGCGGGACGGGCACGAATTTCAAGTCGACTTCCCGAAGCTCGTCCACCGATATACGGCGATCCGGCGCAAGAAGCACGAACAGCCGCACAAGTTGCGATTGAAAGTGTTGGAAGATCCCGATCGGGCAGGCGCCTTCGCCCGGGCGAGCTTCGGCGTCGCCAACGTCATGAATCGCGTGAGCATACATCGATGGTTCATGGAAAAGCTCGTCGGGATCGATCGTCGGAAGCTCCTTCCGGACTTCGCTCAAACGACGTTCGAGTCGTGGGCACGCGGCGCTGGGCTGATGGACAAAGGCGTCGGCGGGGAGGTCGTGCTCTTCCAGACCTGCTACGTGCAAGCCAACGAGCCACAGGTCGGCAGGGACACCATCGAGGTGTTCGAAAAGAATGGCATCGACGTGCGATGTGAACGCGGTCTCGAATGTTGTGGCATGCCCGCCTGGGAGGGAGGCAACCTCGAGCTGCTTCGCAAGAAGGCGCACGTCAATCTCGACCGGTTGCTTCCGTACGTCGAAGCGGGGGCCAAGGTCGTGGCCATCAACCCAACGTGCTCGATGATGCTGCGTCGCGAGTGGCCCGAGCTCCTCGAAGGCGAAGACCGAACGAGAGCAAAGAAGCTCGCCGAAGCGGTGGCCGACCCGAATGAGTTCCTCTGGTCCCTTCGCAACGAGCCGCGATTCAACACTGATTTCAAGAGCTCCCCGGGCACACCGGTCGCCTATCACGCACCCTGCCATTTGCGGACCCAAGGAGTGGGCTTCAAAGGACGAGATCTTTTGCGTAAAATCCCTGGCGTGACCCCGGCAACCATCATGGAGTGCTGCGGTCACGACGGCACCCATGCGATGACCGTCGAGGGATTCGAGTACTCGATTCGGGCCGGACAAAAGGCATTTGACGGGATGAAACAAGCCGATGCGGAGATATGGTCGACCGATTGCCCGCTGGCGGCGATTCAATTCCAGCAACATGCGGGCGTGAAGCCGATGCACCCGATGTCGATCCTCGCACGCGCCTATCGGGAGGATGGCTTTGCGTCCCCCAAAGCTCTGCCGGCGGCAACAGCGCCTGAAGGATGATCATGATGAAGCCAGTCGAACGGGACGAGATTCTCGACTACGTCACCTACAGCGGAAAACGGGACGCGATTCGCGCCGCTGCACTGAACGCGAAGTCCGAGCGTCGCATCATCGTGGGCGAGCACTTCACCTTCTTGTTCGAGAACCACGAAACCGTGCGTTATCAAATTCAAGAAATGATGCGCGTCGAAAAGATCGTCAAAGAAGACGACATCCGGCACGAAATCGATACCTACAACGAGCTCATCCATCCGGCAGGGTCACTCGGTTGCACTCTTTTGATCGGCATCGACGACCCGGAGGAGCGGGACGATAAACTCAAAGCTTGGGTCGGGCTCAATGACCACATCTATGCGAAGCTCCCAAACGGGATACGTGTGAAGCCGACGTGGGACCCTCGGCAGGTGGGCGATGCACGGTTGTCATCCGTGCAGTACCTCACGTTCGAGCTCGGGCCCAAAGCACCGGTCGCCATCGGCATCGACATGCCGGGCATCGAAGACGAAACCGAGTTATCCGACGCCCAGCGAGAAGCCCTCAGGCGGGACCTGAGCTAGGCGATAGCGTGGGGGCGGTGGGGTAGGCGATAGCGTGGGGGCGGTGGGGCGGGACCAATTGCCGCCAAAGGCGTCCGGTCGATAGCAGATGTGCCATAAACCTGGCTTGCCGAGATGCGCCTCACGCGCGTAGACTCACCCCCCTGCGCACCCACCGAACCGAGGTGCGCTTTCGATCCAGGAGAGACTGATGAATTGCAAAATCCTTATTCTTCTCATCGCTGGCCTCGCTGACTACCAGCCGCTTTGTACGTTTTGTGACACCAATCCGATTACCGACACGGACGCTTCGGTCTGGATCGACCACATCCTGCTTCACAACTTGTCCGCCGACTCCGTGACGGCGACGACGCGTACGTTTGACGAGAATGTGGTGCCGGTCGACGGCATGATGGTTCCGCTCTCGGACCACTACGGCATCCAGTCTGTCATCCGGGTGCCCTAGCTTCCGGATCGAGGCATTCTTTTCGGGTCGGTGGCGGGGAGGTTGTCGACGTCCCTTTCCAGCCTTACGTTTGCTGTCTAGGAGAACCTAAATGCTGAGAATTTTGCTGTTTCTAGCCACCAACTTCGCTGTTCTGGTCATGGCGGCCATCGCCATGTACGTCCTGACCGCGTTAGGGCTCATTCCGGCGGATGCCCCGTACACGCAGATGCTGATCTGGTGTGCCCTATTCGGCTTCGGAGGCTCGATCTTCTCGCTCGCGATCTCCAAGTGGGTGGCGAAGAAGTCGACCCGAGCGCACGTCATCGAGACGCCGTCCAACGAGGCCGAGCGGTGGCTCGTCAGCACGGTCGAGCGCCAAGCGAAAGAAGCTGGCATCGGGATGCCCGAAGTCGCCGTGTTCGACTCGCCTGACCCCAACGCGTTTGCAACGGGCATGTTCCGAAACAATGCCCTGGTCGCGGTGAGCACCGGTCTCTTGCGACTGATGAACAAGCAGGAAGTCGAGGCCGTTCTGGGCCATGAAATCTCGCACGTCGCAAACGGCGACATGGTAACGCTGACCCTCATCCAGGGCGTGCTCAATACGTTCGTGCTGTTCATCGCGCGAATCATCGCTAGCCAGTTCGATCGAGGGCGTTTCCTCATCTACATGGCGCTCCAGATGGTGTTTGGGATCCTCGCGAGCATGATCGTCGCTTGGTTCTCGCGGCGTCGCGAGTTCCGGGCCGATGCCGGTGGGGCAGCGCTAGAAAGCCCTGCGGCCATGGCAGCCGCACTCAATCGACTGCGCACCATGCGGGACGCCCCCTCTCAGCTCCCCGACAACCTGACCGCCTTTGGGATCCGGGGCGAGGGGATGCTCAAGCTCATGGCCACGCACCCCCCCCTAGAAGAACGAATCGCGCGCCTTCAGGCCCCAACGCCCTAGGCGCTATCGCCTAACGGTGACGCCCTTCCAGAAGGCGACGTGGTCTTTGATGTTGGCCGCCGCCTGCTTCGGGGCGGGGTAGAACCAGGCAGCGCTCTCGTTTCGCGTGCCATCGACGACGACGTCGTAGTAGCTGGCAGTCCCCTTCCAACCGCACACCGTCTGGTGAGCGCTCGGCTCGAAAAACTCATCTTTGATCGCGCCGGGCGGGAAATACACGTTCCCCTCGACGATCTCGAATTCGTCGGATTCCGCAATGACCGTCCCCTGCCAGATTGCTTTCGCCATGGATCCGCCTTCTTGCCATGACGTACGACGTTCGGTAGGACCCGTTTCATGGGTGGGCGCGCATTTTTGTGCTGGTTGATGATTTTGGGGCTCTCGGCCGGGTGCGAGAAGGCCGAGCCGCGTCGAGAACGCATCGAAATAGCCGCGGATGCCCGCTCTTGCGTCGAGGGAGAGGCCTGCGGGGTCGTCGAGACGAGCTGTGATTCGCAAGGGTGCGAATGCGGCGTCGCGATCAACGAAAAGCACCTGCTCGAGTACCAGCAGAAGCTCGCGGAGTGCCGAGGGCAAAACAAAATCGCCGTCTGCGACTTTCTCTGCAAGACGCCTTTTGCCAAATGTTTCAACGGAGCGTGCGTTCTCACGGATGAGCCATTGGAGCTTTTCAAGCGTGGTCGGAGCCTCCGTGAGTCCTGCGAGACCACAGGTGGGCGCTACGTCGGATGCCCCGAGTGTCCACCAAACGCGCGGTGCAAGTCATGTGCTCCCTGCGAGTGCCCCGCGAGCCACCGGTGGACGAGCAAGGGGTGTCGAAGAGTCGTGCGGACCGAGCCGAGGGATATATTGGTCGAGGTTCGGCCTCCTAAGATCGCGATGACTCGGCCTCTCAAGGCACGCGTCCACAACGAGTCGAAACGAACCGTTTGGCTCAAGACCCTCTGCGGCACTCCTTTCTATCGAGCACGCAAGAAGCAGGATCGATGGGAAACGGCGTATCAACTCGTTCCGAAGCGCAAATGCAAAACCAGCGCCGTCGAGATTCCCGCGGGCAAGGATCGACCCTTCGTCGTCAAGACCTTGAGCAACCTCTCCGCACCATCAGGCGAGCTGGCCGAGCCGGGCACGTATCGATTCGAGCTGACCTACACCGACGGCAACGAGAGCTTTCGCCATCACGACACGGTCTTTTCGGCCGAGTTCGACGCCGTCTCGAACCGCTCCCCCAAGTAGCGAATGATGTCCGCGCTCTCCGGCATCCAGCGGTCCCGCTCGCGGCTCGTACAACGAAGGACGGGCACGGTCGCGCGGCCGCGCGCCTCGACGAGCTCTGCCCGGTACTGATCGTCGGCCCACACGTTTCGGAGCTCCACGTCGATCCCGAGCTGTTCGATCACCCGAAGGACGCGGATACAAAAGGGGCAGGTGGGCGTGTAGTAGAGCGCTAAGCTTTCGTCGGGCTCGCAGACGTAGCGCTCGCAAAAGTACTTCGCGTAAAACTCCGCCCATGGTTCGTCGGGCGCACGGGCCTCGTGTTCCGCGGCGGCGTCCACGAACGCGACGACCAACTCCGTGCGCGTGTGATCGCCTTCGAGGAGCTTGGCGATGGGCGCGTGGACGTGAGCGGCGTACCAGATCGGCCAATCGGGATCGGCGCCATCCGTGGCGATGAACGCCTCGTGATGCGCCTTTCCGGTTTCGAAGAAAAGAGCCGCGAGCGTTTCGACCGCGTCGCTCAAGATCGCTCTCCTTCGACCTCGAGGAAACAGACGCTGAACCAGTCGCGGTCATCGCTCCAATGCCCGGTGAGGCGAAAACCCGCCGCCCGAGCGAGGGCTTCGAACTCGCCGAGATCGTACTTGTGAGAGTGCTCGGTGACGATGAACTCGCCCTTCCGGAAAGTCACGACGGTGTTCCCGATGCGGGCCGTTTGGTCTACCTCGCTGATCAGTCGCATCTCGATGCGCCCCGCACTCTCGACATAGGGGGCGTAATGCCGAAACGCGGCAAGATCGAAATCAGCGCCCACTCGATTCAACCGGCTGAGAATGTTCAGATTGAATGCAGCCGTCACGCCAATCGAATCGTTGTAGGCGGCTTCGATGATTTCCGGCTCTTTTTGGCGATCGATCCCGATCAGCAAACCGCCTCCGGGTCCGACGAGCTCGGCGACACGCGCAAGGAACGCTTGGGCTTCCGGGTGGGTGAAGTTCCCGATGGTGCTCCCGGGAAAGAACGCGACGGTCCGGGAGCTCGGGCGGTGAGGCCTCGGAAGCCTGAGAGGCTGTGTGTAGTCCGCGCAGACAGCGAGGATCTGCATATCCTTATACCCGTCCGCTAGTTGCTCCGAGGATGCCTCGAGCGCGGCCCGGCTGATGTCGATCAGTACGCAGCCGCTCGGGTCGATGAGGGCGTCGAGAAGCTTCTGGGTCTTCAGCCCGACACCGGACCCGAACTCCACCAAGGTCGCATGGGCGCCGATCGCCTCCGCCATCTCGTCGACACTTGCATCGAGGATTCCTAGCTCGGTTCGTGTCGGATAGTACTCCGGAAGCTCGGTGATCGCTTCGAAAAGGCGCGCGCCCAGAGAGTCGTAAAAATACTTGCATGGCAGCGATTTGGGCGAGCGGCGAAGCCCCGCCACCGCTTCCGCTTTGAGGTCTCCGAGCTTGGGATGGAGATCGACGACGCGAACACGTTCCCGATTGCCTAGCGGATCAAATGCGATCATCGGTCTTCAACCCTCGTCATGCGCTAGTCGGATGCCGCTGAGCTGCCAGCGCGCATTTGGGGGGAAAAAGTTGCGGTACGTCCTTCGGGCGTGACCGGCAGGCGTCGCGAAGCTGCTGCCGCGTAGGACATACTGGCCGCACATGAACTTGCCGTTGTACTCGCCGATGGCGCCGTCGGCGGGGCTGTAACGCGGGTATGGCGAGTAGCTCGAGGCCGTCCACTGCCAGCAAGCCCCGTAGATGCGAGGCTGGGACGCGTGTGTCCAAGGGGCTCTTCCACCGAGCGGTGCTGGCTCTGGGTCGGTCGTCGAGGCTTCCCACTCCTGCTCGGTCGGCAAGCGCGCGCCGGCCCATCGCGCATAGGCATCCGCCTCGTAGTAACTGACGTGCGTGACTGGATCACTGGGGCGCAGAGGCCCGAGCCCGTGAAGGGTGAAAACACTCCAGCCATCGGAGCCCCGGTACCAGTAGAGCGGGGCATACCTTTCGTGCTGCTGAATGTCGCTCCAACCAGCGCTCAACCAAAGCTCGGGACGCTCGTAGCCTCGGTCTTCAATGAATTCGAGGTACTCTTGATTGGTCACGAGTCGCTTAGCGATCCCAAACGGCTCGATAATCACGTCGTGGACGGGGCCTTCGTTGTCGAAGTGAAAGGAGGACTCCGCAACCCCCACCGTTGCCACGCCGCCTGCGTGGCTCGTCCAATGTGGCCCGGCGGGAGCGCCTTCCGGATCTGGTAGCTCGTTCGGGCAATACGCCGGGAAGGTTGGGTTGAGTGACAGGAGGTGTTTGACATCGGTGACGATGAGCTCTTGGTGTTGCTGCTCGTGATGGAGGCCGAGCTCGATTCGCTTGGCCGTGGCATCATCGACGCCGCCGTCGAGTAACGAGAGCACGTGATCGTCGACCTTGTTGCGGTACTCGGTGACTTCATCATGGCTGGGGCGAGTCAGTAGGCCGCGCGAAGGCCGATGATATTGCTCGCCGATCGCGTTGTAGTAACTATTGAACATCACGTCGAACGGCTCGGGCGAAAGTGGCTCGACGCCCGCGGGTCGCAACACGAACGTCTCGAAGAACCAAGTCGTATGCGCACGGTGCCACTTGGTTGGGCTCGTGTCGGGCATGCTCTGAACGCATTGGTCTTCCGCCGACAGCGGCGCTGCCAACGCTTCGGTTTGCGCTCGAACTCGTTCGAAATCGCTCGCAAGCCGACCGAGGTGCATCTCGCCTTTCATAGGTACAGCCCTAGACGGGTCAAGAGCGCTGGTGTTACCAAAAATCCGAGCTGTCGTCACTGCTGCGCTTCCGGTCGCGCTGAGAAGGGGTTCCAGCTCGCCTCATGACCTCGTCATGCTGGCAGAGACGGGCCAGAGTGGAGCAGACGGAGAGCAGCGTCCTTCCAGCCGTAGGTGACGGCCGAGCAAACTTTGAAGCGCGCCTTGCTGATGAGCCATTCATCGCCGACACGCTTGTATTCGTCGTCGTAGTAGCCGCCGACCACGCTGATCGTTTGAGCTTTGGTGTCCATCAAGTGGTAAACGAGGCCCCATCGTCCGCTTGCGTCATTTGGGCCATGAATCTCGATGCGGGGTGGACCACCGTGATGCATTTCGACGATGTGTGTCTGGCATGCGACGTTTTTGAACACCTCATGGAGTCGGTCGCGATGATTCACCAACTCAACCGGCCCATCGTAGTGAATTTCGATCGGCCCCTCGAGGAAGCAGTCGCGGACGCCCTCGACGTCCTTGCTGTCACAGCAATACCAATAGCGTGCTTTTAGAGATTTGATTGCCTCGATGGCTTCGAGCCGAGCGATTCGAGCCTCGAGGGCGCCAGACGGTGTTTGGCTCATGGTGTGTTTCCTTGTGCTTCCAATGCTGCGGCAAAACCACGAAACAACGCGGAAAGCGCAACGCATAACTCGGTTGGAAGATCCATTTGAAGGTGTTGCAAGTCCGGTCTCTCGAGGGCTCGGTTCACCACCGGCGAAGGATCGGAAGCCTGCCCGATGCCGACCACCACGGCGTGCACCTGAAGAAGCAGCCGAGCACCTTGCCCAGGTTCGAGCGCGGGGATCAGCCGTTCGAGCTCGATTCCGGTGCGACCCATCTTCCGCGCAAGAAACGCCTTGAACGCGACGGCGTCTTGCTCGGTGATGTTCTGCTCGAGCACCGTGTGCAAGAGGGCGAGCAACCGGGTGAGGCGCGGCTGCTCGACGAGCGCGTCTGTGAGCTCACGGGCTAGGGCATCGGGATCGATGAATGCGTGGCGTGAAAGCCGCCCCCCAATCGCCGCATACCAAGCGTCGAGCGAACGCTGGACGGCCGCCAAAAACAGGCTCTCCTTGCTCGGGAAATACAGATAGAGGGTTCCCTTGGCGAGGCCGATCTCGTTGGCGAGCCGGGCCATATGAAGCTCGGAAAACCTCTGCTCAGCAAAAAGCCGCTCTGCCGCACTGAGGATGTCATCACGCCGCTCCGCCCTCGCCTCGACGCTCCGCGCTCGCTTCGTAGATCTTTTCTGCGTAGCCACCGTCATTACTGACCTTAGGTCACATACTAGACTGACCCAAGGTCAGTTGTCAAGAAGGTCTAACCATTCGAAACCATTACGGACTCTGACACTGCGCTGTGCCTGCGGGTATCACTGTCGCCCTGGGCTCGGCGCCGGCGGTGGCAGCGTGTCCCTCCCCTGCGGGACTCCCAGCACCGCTCTCAGCACCCGTTGCTCCACGTCGCGTTCGAGTCGGACTGGAGTCGGAATTCGAAGCAGCAAGTTCACGGTGTTCTTGTCGACGACCTGATAGGTGATCCGGGGATCGACCAGCGGAGGATTCAACCCATGGCGACGGTACCGAAGCGCGATGGGGCGACGCACATCATTCAGGAACTCCGCGCATGCTTCCTGAGCTGCCGCAAGCGCTCGTTGCTCGAGCTCCGCGAGATTGCTATCGCGATCCACCGGGATCTTCATGACGTGAAGCATGTATTCGCCGGCCAAGCTCTCGTTGAGGACCGGAGAAGTCATGAGCAAACTGTTCGGAATGCTGATCGTGCGGCCTGTACGCTGGTGGCCTTGCCCGACTTCCAGCACCAGCGTACTCAGCAGACCGTGATCGATGACATCGCCGCGAATGCCTTCGATGTTGATGCGATCGCCAACCGAAAACGCGTTCGAGCTGACCCGATAAAAGGCACCTTGAATGCAAGCGAGCGTTTCTTTGGTGCCCCATACGATCGCCATCGCGAGAACCACGAAAGATACCGCCAAAGCCTGAAGCTGCGCCGCCCAGATTGCGAAAATGCCGAAAGCCAGGATCGCGTAGGAGAACGCCCGAACTTGAGAGGCCCACCGCAGTTGCAGGTGGTCGTACTTTGGAAGCCGGCGGCGAATGAATCGCAGAAGGACATAGCGAAGACTAAACACCCCTGTGAACAGTGCTACCGTGGCAATGATATCCCTCAGAAGCCGTTGATCCTGAAGAAGATCGGAGAAATTTGACGGCACTACATCACCTAACGAGCTCGAACGGATACGCCGTCACGCACACTGTCGCTCGGATACGCGATGACGGTTTCGCCCTCTTCTAACCCGGAAACCAGCTCGGTTTCCAGTCCATTGGTTTCGCCGAGCTCAACGTCGCGTATCACGGCTTTGCCGTTTTCGACGACGAAAGTCGCCCACTGTTCGTCGTGGCGAAACACGGCGCTCGCGGGAACACGGAGGACGTCTTCATCCTCCCAGATCGAGATACGTGCTTCGACGCGATAACCGTCGCCTAGAGTCGCCCACGCATCTCGAGGCTCGTCGAGATCGATGATGACGTTCACTCTCTGTTCCTCGACGCCCAATGCCGAGAGCTTCGTAAACGCCGAAGGCTCGACTAGCCTGACATGCGCGCGAAGCGGCCGCTTTCCTCCCCATCGTACGATCTCGGCGGTGGCGCCGGGCTTGATCCGAGTGGCGTCCTGACTGAGAACGTCGACCACGATTTCGAGCGCGGCCGGGTCGCCTACTTCGATGACCGGCGTCCCTGCCTGAACGACGCCTTCACTTTGCTGAAGGATGCTCAACACCTGCCCATCGACCGGAGAGACGATCTCCATCTGCTCGTCATCGTCGCCCTTCCCACTCAGCCTCAGGAACGCCGACCGCGCTAGCTCGAGCTCGTGCTCTGCCACGCGGCCGCCGAAATTCGCAGAGCGAAGGTCCTCCTTGCTGCGCCGCTCCTCCGAAATTGCACGCTCGGCATCGCTTAGAGCGAGGCCGCCTTGCTCGACGACTGCCCTTGCACGCGCGGCCTCTTTCTCCGCGAAGTCTAGGGCGACACGTGCCCGGTTCACTGCAGCCTGTGCTTGCGCCTTGACCGCGAGCGCCGCATCGACCCGTGCTTGCGCCTCTGCCCGCGAGCGCGCATCGAGCAGTGGCGGCAGTAGCGGTACCAGTCTCGCGAGAACCTGCCCGGCTTTGATAGCGTCCCCGGCATCGAGCTCGATTCGGCCCAGATTGCCCGCAATCGGTGCCGATACCAGATAGCGGTCGATGACCCGCGTCTGACCGTCCTCATCGACGGTCACGACGAGCGCTCCTCGAGAAACCTCAGAGGCCTCGACGTCGACGGGGTTCGGAATCCAAGCCAACAAGATGACCGTCACCACGAAAGCTGCGGCGAAACCGATCATCAACCAGCGGATCCACTTCCTGCGCGTCGAAGTCCTATTCATCCGTGATCACTCCTTACTCTCGCGTCTTGAGAACGCCAACGAGGTCCAAGCTATCCGATCTCCTCCGAACGAGAAGCGCGCTGAGCACAGCAGAGACCAAGATGACCAAAATCGCAAACGCGTAGGTTTGCTGCGAGATCATCAGCGGAAGCCGGAACTGCTCGGGATCGGCTTGCCCCTCTGCCAACGCTCGCGCGCCGAAGTTCCCGAAAACCATGCCCACCGGAATGCCGAGCAGGACTTGGACGGCCTGCTCGCCCAGCAGGATTGAGGAGATCTCCCCTCGGGTAAACCCCATCACGCGGAGCGTAGCCAGATCGCGACTCCGAACCGAAAGGCTCACGCGGGCGTTGTTGTAGACTACTGCAACGGCGATGGCAGTTGCAAAGAGTGTCAGGATCAAGGTGACCACTTTCATCGTGCGACGTGTTTGCTCCTCAAACTTGTCGAGCACGGTACGCTTCCGAGCGATACTCTGCACACTAGGAATGTCGGTCAATCGGGAATGAAGCTCGACTTCGTGCTTGGAATCGACGCGCAGTAAAGCGGCATTCGACGCTGACCCTTCCCGGAGGATTCGATGAAGCTCGTGCTTTTGCATGTATCCCTGAATCCCAAACGACTCCTCGACGGTACCCGTGACTCGCAGCTGACGGATACTTCGGTCACCCTCCTTGAGCTCAACCTCGATGAGATCCCCCGGCTCGGCACCCAACACCTCCGCGAGGATGCTGGTGACCAACACTCCAGTGTGTGGCAAGTGCGCCGGCTGAGCCTTCACGTCATAGAGGCGTCGCAGCTGCGAGTTGCCCGGAATCCCGATGAGAATCGTATCTCGCCACCTCGGGCCAACCCGCATTCGGACAGGGGTCTGGCGCAATCCTTCCACCTGCTTCACTCCAGGAAGGCTTCCGATGTAACTCAGACTCCCGTCGTCAACCGCGTCTGCAAAACTGACCGTGATGTCTTCGCGAAGTTTCTTGCCAAACTCCATCTCGATGATCGGCTGCATCGCGTCCTCCCCGAAGCGCCCCAGGATTACGACACCTACGGCGAAAGCGATTCCCAACGAGGAGAGAAACGTTCGAACGGGGCGTCTCCAGACCTCGCGGAACACCATCATTGTGGTTTGCGCCACTCGACCAATTAGAGGGACTCGTTCGATGACGGACGCATGGTATCGCGCCGGGGACGGCGGCCGCATTGCCTCGGCGGGTGGAAGCTCCACCGCTTGTCGCAAGGCAATGGCGACTCCGAGCACAGCTGCGATGAAACTCGCCAATATCGCATTGATGCTCACCGGGAGGTCGACGCGGCTACGGATCATCGGAAGACGGAAGAACTGCGCGTACAGGTCGAGCATCGCGTTTCCCATCCAAGCGCCGAGGGCCAAGCCGAACACCGATCCGATCGATACGATGATGCAGACCATCTTCAGATAGTGCAGGGCAATCGTACGGTTCCTGTACCCGAGCGCCTTGATGATCGCGATTTGCGACCGCTGAAGGGTCACCAACCTCGAGAAGACCACGTTCAACAAGAACGCGGCGACCGCCAAGAACACCACTGGAAGAAAGACCACCAGCATTTCGATCTGCTGGAGCTCGCCGGTGAGCATCAAGTGCGACATCTGGTGCTCACGGGTGACTGCGCCGAGACCTCCGTGCGGTTTCAAAATCCCATCGACCGCGTTCAACACGGCGTCCTCGTTCGCTCCCGGCTCGAGCCTCAGCACGAGGTTGTTGAACGCGCCCTCCATTTGGAAGGCGGCTGCGACCCCGTCCTCGGCCATCCACAAGGGGCCAAACCTCCGGTCGTCGACGACGATGGTGCCGGGATCCACCGCAAAGACGAACTCCGGCGAGAGGGCCAAGCCGACGACCATTAGGTCCTGGCGCTTCCCGTTCAAGATTGCGGGGAGCGTCTCACCCGGCGTGAGGCCATGCGCTTCGGCAAATGGCTCGTAGACGAGCACCTCACGGCCACGTCCGGGTTCCGGAAGACGACCGGCTTTCAACAAGACGTCGTTGAGCGGTGCTCGGCCGTGGGTCGGCAAAGAGATGAGCTCGCCACGGGCCGGCGTGAGCAAACCCTCCATCGGGAGTAGGATCTGCTTGGTAATCCTCGGATAGACGTTGGAGACACCGGGCACGTCGGCGACGCGGTCGGCAACCGAGTTCGGCGCCCGTTTGAGCGGCGCGAAGACGTCTGCGAACCGGTAGTTCTCGTAGTAGACGGCGCGCGACTGACCGAGAGCACGCCATGCGGTGCGCAAAGTGATGTAACTCGCGACACCGACGCCCACGACCAATGCGATCGTGAAGGCTTGACCCTTCAAACGCATCAGATCACGAAACAGCTTTCGGTCGAGGAGATTCACCAGCTCAGTTCCCTTGGTGCGATTTTCGTGTCGTTGCTTTGGTCCTGATGAACTCGACCATCTGCAAGAGAAACGACCCGGTCGGCCATCGAGGCAAGCGGCGCATGGTGCGTGATGATGGCAGTCGTGGTCCCCAAAGTACGGTTCACCTCGTCGATCACCTCGAGCACCTTGATGCCGGTCTTGAAGTCGAGTGCGCCCGTGGGCTCATCGCAGAGCAAGATGTCCGGTTGTTTGGCGACTGCCCGCGCGATCGCTACACGTTGCTGCTCTCCGCCCGAGAGTTGCGACGGAAAGTGGTCCATGCGGTCTGCCAGGCTGACGAGCTCGAGCGCGTCACGGGGATCGAGCGGCTTGTCCGCGATCTCGGTGACCAACGCAACGTTTTCACGCGCGGTCAAGCTAGGGATCAGGTTGTAGAACTGAAACACGAAGCCCACGTGGTCGCGGCGAAACTGGGTGAGCTCTCGGTCGCTTGCCGCCGTGATGTCACGCCCCATGTACATCACGCGCCCTTCCGTTGGAACGTCCAGCCCACCCATGATGTTGAGCAACGTCGATTTCCCACTGCCCGATGGGCCCAGCAAGACCATGAGCTCGCCTCGTCGCAAGCCGACAGTGACGCCCCGTAATGCATGCACGTCCACGTCGCCCATGCGGTAGATCTTCGTCACGTCGTGCGCGGCGAGCACGACTCCGTGTTCCTCCGACTCCGACATCGTTAGCTACGGCCGGTGATCTCCTGTGAAATCCACAACCGCGTTGTTCGTACGCCCTGGCAGGATCGTGGTCAACTCTCCCTTGTGCCTAACCGCATAGGAGGAGTATCACCACTTCTGGCGGTAGGTCGGCTCGGGAGGATCGAGATGCACGTGGAATCGGAGTTCCAGAATGCCACTCTCGGCCAGCAGACGTGGCGCTACCATGACTCGGGGCAAGGACGCGCGGTGGTCCTGATCCACGGGTTTCCCGACCTGCCTCATTCGTACGCCATCATCGCGCGTGCGCTCAACGACGCGGGCTACCGGACGATCCTTCCCTACCTTCGGGGCTATCACCCCGACACGATCGTGCCTGGGCGCCCGTACGATGCCGTGAGCATCGCGGAAGACGCCATCGGTTTGCTCGATGCGCTAGGGCTGAGCTCGGCGGTCCTGGTGGGCCATGATTGGGGTGCGTCGGTCGTGTGGGGTGCCGCAGCGATTGGGCCAGAACGGGTCGAAGCCATCGTCCCCATCGCCATTCCGCATCCCGAAACGCTCCGACCCAAGAATGCCCTCGAGGCAGTGGGCGCTCTGGTTCTTGCTCGGCACTTCGTCTTTTTCAAGACCCCTTGGGCCGACGCCATGACGAGGCGAGACGACTTTGCCTACATCGACACGCTCTACAAGCGATGGAGTCCCGACTGGAGAGGCCCCGAGCGAGACGCCGCACTCGAGCGCATCAAGTCGGCGTTTCGTAATCCAGAGGTGCTCAAAGCCGCGATCGACTACTACCGAGCCGTTTCCACACGGATCGATCCTCGCCTCATCGGACAACTTCGGTGCCGCGGGCTCATGGTCGCCGGCGGAAAAGACTTCGGCGGCCACATTGGTCCCTACAAGAAGTCCGCGGGGCTGTTCGAAGGAGGGGCGGACCTCTGGGTCGTACCCAACGCAGGCCACTGGCCGCATCGCGAGGAACAAGCCTTGTTCATCGACCGTCTGCTCGCTTTTCTCGGGGAGCGAGCGTGAAAAAGAGCGAATTTGAGGCCTTGACAAAATTGGTTGACAGCCTCAACTAATTGGTTGCATCCTACAACCAATGGAGACTGTCATGAAAAACGAGCAAGTACACGAAGTGGTGAAGACCGGATACGCGGAGATCGCTCGAAAAGGCGGTGGGTGTTGCGGCCCTGCGGTGAAGGCGACGACCTGCTGCGACAGCGCCGCCCCGACGACGCAAGCCAAAACCGCGTCAAGCATCGGCTACACCGAAGAGGACATCACCGGTCCCGCCGCGGAGGCCAATCTAGGGCTCGGCTGCGGCAACCCAACGGCACTTGCCAGTCTCGAGCCCGGTGAAGTGGTGGTCGACCTCGGTTCTGGAGCGGGGTTCGACGCGCTCCTCTCGGCGGAGAAGCTCGGGCCGGAGGGGCGTTTCATCGGCATCGACATGACCCCCGAAATGCTCGAACGCGCTCGAACGAATGCGGTCAGCGCTGGATACGCGCGCACGGTGGAGTTTCGCGAGGGGCTCATCGAGAACCTCCCCGTGGCATCGGACACCGCGGATGTGATCATCTCGAATTGCGTGATCAACCTCAGTCCGGATAAGCCCCAAGTCTTTCGTGAGGCTTACCGGGTTCTCAAACCGGGCGGACGACTGGCCGTCAGCGACATTTTGCTGACTCAGCCGTTGCCCCGTGATGTAGCGGAGCTCGCCACGAGTTGGATCGCGTGCGTGGGGGGCGCGTCGACGGAAGACGAGTACTTTGGGTACATTCGGGCGGCTGGATTCGAAGGTTTGGAATACACGCGGAAGCCCGCGAGCATACTGCTGACCGCGGATCTGCAAGACCCCCTTTGGAAGGCCGCGGTCGAGCTCATCGGCGAGAACCGCATCAAGGAGCTGTCCGACACGGTGTTCAGCTATTCGATCACAGCCAAGAAACCATGAAGGGAGTGATCGACGACGTCATCGCGTTTTGCCGAATGTTCTCGGTCTTCGAGCGAGAGGAGATCTGTTGCGGCACGGTCACGCCTGCCCAATGCGTGCTGCTCCAGACGCTCCGCTCGGGCGAGTGGGACGTGTCGAGCCTGGCTGCGCAGACGCGCGTGACCAAAGGCGCGATGACTCGGCTCATCGATGGATTGGAAAAGCGCGGCTGGGTGAGTCGCGAGCAAAGCAACGACGACGGGCGCCGGTTCGTCGTTTCCCTCACGGCCGATGGCGAAAAGGAATCCAAGCGCCTCGTCCAGCTCACCGAAAAGAGCATCGCGACGATCCTCGGCCGCATCCCTGAGGAGGAGCGCGACCAAGCGATCCGAAGCCTCCGCCTTCTCCGCCAAGCCGCAGAGCAGACCCGCTCCCAACTCGACTGCTGTTGAAGAGGGGCAGTCCCCTTTAAGTCGTTTGGACTTGGAGTTGGCCGTCGGCGTGTTGGCGGCGGAGGACCTTTTTATCGTATTTTCCGACGCTGGTTTTGGGAATCTCGGCGATGAAGGTCCAGCGCTCCGGCAGCCACCACTTGGCGACTTTGTCCTCGAGGTAGGCGCGAAGGTCTTCCGGGCTGATCGTGCTGCCTTCTTTTCGCACGACGCAGGCGAGCGGGCGCTCGTCCCACTTGTCGTCGGGGATGCCAACCACGGCCGCCTCGGCCACTTCCGGATGCGCGATGATCGTATTCTCGAGCTCGACTGACGAGATCCATTCGCCTCCCGACTTGATCACGTCTTTCGCCCGATCGGTGATCTGCGCGTACCCACGCTCATCGATGAAGCCGACGTCCCCAGTTCGGAGCCAACCATCGTGGAATTTCTCGGCGTCCTCTACGCCGTAGTAACTGCCGGTCACCCACGGTCCGCGCGCTTCGATCTCGCCAACTGACTTCCCGTCCCACGGAAGCGGGTCGCCCTTGTCATCGACGATCCGAAGCTCGAGCCCCGCCACGGCGCGCCCCGTCCGGCTTCGGTATTTCCAACGATCCTCGCCGGTCACGCCCTTCGGCGGCGACGCGATCGTCCCGAGTGGGCTCGTCTCGGTCATGCCCCACAGCTGCAAAATGGTCACGCCATACCGATCCTCGAACGCCCGCATCAGTGACTCCGGAACCGCCGAGCCACCGCAGATCACCAACCGGAAAGAGGAAAGATCGATCTCCTTCCCTTCGCCGTAGTTGAGGACGCCGGTCCAAATGCTCGGCACGGCGCCGGCGATCGTGGGTCGATTGCGCTCGATCATGCCCACCAACGGCTCGGGCTGGAGGAAGCGGGTGGGCTGGAGGAAGTCCGTGCCGACCCACCAACCGGCGTAGGGTAAGCCCCAACAGTTCGCATGAAACATCGGCACGATCGTGAGAACCATGTCGTTCTCATTGAGACCCGCGACCGCCCCCGAGGTGATGCCGTACGAATGAAGCACCGTGGAGCGGTGGCTGTAGACGACGCCCTTGGGGTTGCCGGTTGTACCACTCGTGTAGGCCATCGAGGCAGGCGCGCGCTCATCGAGGGTCGGCCAATCGATGCCGGGAGATTCGGACGACAATAGATCCTTGTAACGGTGGAGGGTTGCTTTCGGGGCGTCCCGAAGCGGCGTGTCGTCTCCGCTGCCGACGACGATGATGTGCTCGACGGTGGCTATTTCCTTCGCGACCTTTCCGAGCAGCGGAACCAAGCTGTCGTCGACGATGATGACCTTGTCCTTCGCGTGGTTGATCACGAACGCGAGTTGCTCGGGGAACAGCCGGATGTTGAGGGTGTGCATCACGGCGCCCATCGAGGAGATCGCGAAGTACGCCTCGAGGTGCTCCTGGCTATTCCAGCAAAAGGTACCCACGCGGTCCTGTTGGCGAACCCCGAGCTTCGCGAGGGCCTTCGCGAGTTGCTCCGTGCGATCGCCGATCTCCGCGTAGCTGCCTATTCGATCGCCCCCCTCCTCTACCGTGATCACCCGACTGTTCGCGTAGAGCCTACGGCCGTGCTCGAAGAGATCCGAGATCAGGAGCGGCCGATCCATCATGGTTGAAAAGCTCACCATTGCCTCCTTGCGCGGGGTTCAGTCCGCTTGGAACCCGGCGTCTTTGTGGGAGCCGTCGCAAAACGGTTTGTTCTGGGAATTGCCGCAACGGCAGAGCGCGGCTCGGGTGCCCGACCAAGCCCTACGGCCACTGGCCGCGACGATGGTGAAGTTCCCGTTGAGAAGCAGCGGCCCGTTCGGCGCCCGACTCACTTTGAGTGTCCCGCCTTTCGGCTCTGGGCCGTCCCCCGTTTCGCCAACGGCGCCGTAATCTTTGAAGTTTGCTTCTTCGTGGCTGTTGTCGCAGAACGGTTTGTTCTTGGACTGTCCGCACCGGCAAAGCGCGGCTCTGAAACGGACCCCTTCCATGTCCGCGGCTGCGGCGTCGATCTCGAGGTCGCCGCTCAGGTACAAAGGCCCGTTGTACACGACCCGAACGACGTTTTCCGGCCCCGCAACCTCGGCTGGTCCGCCATCTTTTCGCGTGTAGCTCAAGGCTCCGCTCGGGCAGCGAAGGACGACTTCCTTGACCTCTTCGGAGCTGACGCGGTCTGGTTGACACCACGGCTCGCGACCCCCCACGAAGAGGTCGTTCTTCGCCCGACCACACTCGCCGATGTGAATGCAAAGCCTGCCGTCCCATTGGACGTCAGCCTCGGCTCCCTCATAGGTGACCTTCTTGCCGCTCATGGTTCTCCTTTCTCGCGCACCGCGCGCAAATGCAAACTCGGTTTCGAGCTTCAGGCGGGATCGCCTTCAGGACGTCGGGCGTCATCGTCAGCGACATGCACCAGCAGGATTCGGCGTCCCGCCCGGCGGCAATCGCGCACTGATTGGCCTCCCCGCAAAGCGGGCACTTCGTCGTGTCGATGAAGTTGGACGTGGCAGTCACTTGATCTCTCCGAGGCGTTCCAGCTCTTCATACTGCTCCCGATAGAGTTGGTCGATGTAGGTGTTCATCTCGTTGAGACGGATCAACCGCTTTTGGGGGCTCGCTTCTTCTTCATTCGCATCGCAAAGCTTGGAGAGCTCGCTGACGGCCTCGAGGGAGCTGGAGGCGCGAGCGGCAGAAATCGCGAGGACGGCCGTCATGGCAAGGGCCGGCAGAGCGACTATGAGAAACCTCGCCCATACGCCCTGAGGCGTCCGCCGAATCATCCAAGGAGAAAGGAGCACCAGGATCAGCGCTGCCAAGCTCGCCAGGATCCAAGGCCCGTGCCGGTGCCACACGTGACGCCACGCCCCCGCCTTGCTTTCCTTGCGCGCCTTGGCGCAAGGATCGGACTCCTTCAGGTGCTGAATCTCTTTCACGACCGCGCTTGAGAGCTCCTCGGCAAGCTCAGAGTTGAGACTGACTTGCGAGAGATCGACCGCTCGCGCCTTCGACCGCTTCTCGGGGGGAATCAGCGAGAACCGATTGACGTACACGGTGCGGCCGGAGTCCCCCACGTACGAATAGAAGACAGGGGTGTGCTGCGCGGTCACGGTGCTCGCGAAAATCAGGGCTGCAACGACTAGAAGGGTACGCATGGGGAATCGGCGGACTCTACTTGGTCACCTTAGAAAGCAAGACCATGCCAGCAAGCGCGCTGGCGAACGACCCGATGATGATACCGATCTTGGCCGCGACCAAGAGATCTCCAGAGAGACCGAGCGAGGCGATGAATAGCGCCATCGTGAATCCGATACCACCGAGAAATGCGGCGCCACCGAGTATCGGCCAGGAGACGCCGGCGGGTCGGACCGCCCACCCGAGCTGCACGGTGAGCCAGGAGGCTCCGAAAATGCCGAACGCCTTTCCGAAGAAGAGCCCCGATGCCACCGCGACGGCCACGGGCTCAGCGATGCCTTCGAGCTCGATCGGCACGCCCGCGTTAGCGAGCGCGAACACCGGCATGATGACGAAGCCGACCCACGGGTGGAGCATGGTTTCGAGACGGACCAAGGGAGACACGGCCTCTCTTGAAGCAAACGAGAGATCGGCAACAGCGGCCCTCGCCTTGTCCATGGTCGTCTGCTCTTTGCGGAGCGTCTCGTCGGTGTGCCTCAGAAAGCCCATGAATTTCGAGCCCCCAAGCCACGGTTTGGCCGGCGTGAGTAGGCCGAGGATGACTCCGGCGATGGTTGGATGAACGCCCGATTTCAGGGTGCAGAGCCAAACCCCAATTCCGACCAGTAGATACACTCCCACCGACCGCACGCCCAACTGGTTCATCGCGACGACCACCACCAAGCCTACAACCGCGCCAGCCAGCCAAGCTCCACTGATCGAAGACGTGTAGAAGATCGCGATGACCAAAACCGCCATCAGGTCATCCACGATCGCGAGCGAGAGCATGAGGACCTTGAGGCCATGTGGGATCCGATTGCCAAGCAAGGACATGCAGCCCACGACGAAAGCGATGTCGGTCGCCATCGGCACGGCCCACCCCGATTGCCCAGGCTTGCCGTATTGAAACGCCAAGTAGATTGCGACAGGCGCGATCACTCCTCCGAGCGCGGCCGCGACGGGCAGCACGACTTTCTTGGGATGGCTGAGCTCCCCCACGACGAGCTCGCGTTTGATCTCGAGCCCGATCACGAAAAAGAAGATCACCATCAAGCCGTCGTTGATCCAATGCGAAATCGGGTATGGCAGCTCGAAGTCGCCGATGGCGACGCGAAGCTCTTGATGCCAGAAGTGTTGATAAGCATCCGCATACGGCGAGTTGGCCGCGATCAAGGCGATGGCCGCGCAAATCAGGAGAAACACGCCGCTCGCCGATTCGACGTGTATGAAAGCCGCAAATGGACGCTTGAGCCGCTGAATCGGCCGATCGGGAAGATCGGTGAGCCTGGAATAGGAGATGTTCGGATCCTCCATCGGGGACCGGCTTATCGCGGAACGTGCTAGAAAACCAGCGCGCATGGAGATTAGCGAATCGACTATTGCGTGGCTGTTTTTCGGCATGAGCCTCGTCGGCGCGGTGTTCACCCTGAACGCCTTCATGCCGGTTCGCCGAATTCCGGCACTTTTCGTCCCGAGCTTCTTCGGATCGTGGCTGACCGCTGAGCTCGCCTTCCACCACATCGTCTGGCAAGCGCTGGTCGCGTTGCTGTTCGTCGAGCTCGGCGCTCTCTCTGCATGGCCCGGGCTGGTAGGCCTCGGGATCACCGCGGCCTCCTGGCTTGGTTTGCTCGTCCTTTTCCGCGACGGGTGGAAAACCCGTGCCACGTTCGACGAGGCGCTTGTCAATCTCGCAGAACCGGCCGATCCGAACCGTCTCCCGCTGTTGCAGGTCGCGCTGCCTTTTTTGTTTCGTAGGCGAGGAGTGCGTGTCACCCGAAACATCGTTTACCGTGAGATCGCCGGCAAGTCTTTGAAGCTCGACGTGGCCATGCCCATCGAGCGGGGAAAGAATCGACCGGCGATCATGCAGATCCACGGCGGCGCGTGGATCGTCGGCGACAAGCGCGAGCAGGGGTGGCCACTCATCGGACACCTCGCGGCTAACGGTTGGGTCTGCTTCAACGTCAACTATCGGCTCAGCCCGGCGGCGACTTGGCCCGACCACATCGAAGATCTCAAATATGCGCTCAAATGGATTCGTGATCGCGCCGAGGAGTACGGCGTCGATCCGAACTTCATCGCATGCACCGGTGGCTCGGCCGGGGGGCACCTCACGGCGATGATGGCGCTCACACCCAACGACCCTGACTACCAAAAGGGTTTCGAACACGCGGATACGACCGTGCAAGCCGCGATCCCCATCTACGGGGTCTTCGATTTCACGAATCGTCTCGGGACCCAGCAGCCGCAGATGCGAAAGTCTCTGCTCGAGCCCTGGGTCATGAAGGCGTTCTTCGATCGAGAACCACACAAGTTCCACCGTGCATCACCGCTCGATCGAATCAATCCCGACGCCCCGCCGTTCCTGATCATCCACGGCAACCGGGACACGTTGGCGCCTGTGCGCGATGCTCGCCTCTTCGCGGAACGCCTCCGTGAAACTTCGCACGCACCTGTGATGTATGCCGAGCTCGAAGGAGCTCAGCATGCGTTCGACATCTTTGCGTCGCCGCGTACTGCCCGCATGCTCGACGGTGCACTGCGATTTCTGACAGCGATGCGAGAGCGCGCTCGAAGCTCCCTCCCGTCACGGGAGCCAGGAAAGCCATCGTCGGACACAACCAAAGTCAAAGCATCGCTCTGATCTTTTTTAGTCTTCGTAGACCAGGCTGATCTCTATGGTGACGGGGCCGCCCCCGTATTTGAACTTGGCGTCGTTGAAGAGCGGCGGGCCAAACCTCTTCGCCTTCGCATCTTTGGACACACCCCAAGGCTCCCTCGGGCTCCCGATGGCGTTCGTATCGAGCTTGCCATTGGCGTTTCGATCGAGAAATACCGAGGCAGCATATGAGCCGAGGCCCGTACGCTTGAACACACACTCCGCAGTGTCCGATTCGACGTCCACCCAAGTCCGACGAAGCGCGCGACGGTGCTTTCGCGGAAAACCCTTGTTTTTCCAGAAGAGCCCGCATGCCAGTCGGCCTCGGCCCTCACCCTCGCGAATGCCCTTCACTTTGATGGTCAATGTGTTGTCGGCCGCGGGATCGTTGACCTCCGCCTTGGCTGGAAGTTGCGACAACCACGGAAGAACGAGCATCGCAACGAAAACTGCCCAGCTCGTCGTATTTCTGCCATCCATCGAGTGCTCTCCGTCCACAAAGCCAGTTTGGGTGTCCCCATCTCCTGGTCTCCGTTCGACGAGCCCCTTGGAGCAGATGTTTAAACGAGTGGCCGGTTTTTGCCAAATCTTGACGATCGGGTCGCCCCTCGTCGGGAGAATGGCCAAAACTCTCTGATTTCCTTATGGAATTACGAAAAGTGATTTTTTCTGTTGACCGAACGAACGGTCGTGCTATTTTCTCTCTATGGGCAAAGGCCAAGAAACCAAGCGCGCGATCGTCGACGAGGCACTCGACCTCGTGAGCACCGGCGGCCTCAACGGGCTTTCGATCGGCGCGCTTGCCCGGGCGACCGGCATGTCGAAGAGCGGATTGTTCGCACACTTTCAATCGAAGGAGCAACTCCAGCTCACCGTGCTTCACGTGGCGACTGAGCGGTTCGTCGACATCGTCATCGCCCCTGCCCTGAAACAACCCCGGGGCGAGCCGCGTGTCCGCGCAATGTTCGAGAACTCGATGAAGCAATGGGAGAGCGAGCTTCCCGGCGGTTGCATCTATTACGCGGTTTCTGCGGAGCTCGATGACCAACCCGGCGCCGCCCGTGACTTCCTGATCAAGACGCAGCTCGACTACCAGGACACCATTCGCCGAGCGGCGGAGATCGCGGTTGAAGAGGGACACTTCCGCAAAAACCTGGATCTCGACCAGTTTGTGTTCGAGTTCGGTTCGATCACGTCGGCCTATCACTACTCAGGGCGCCTGTTGGGCAAGCCCGACGCTGAAATGAGAGCGCTCAAGGCGTTCGACGCCCTGTTGGCTCGTTCACGCTAGGAGAGAATCATGACCGATCAAATCCCCAACCCTCTACAGACCTCAAATAAAAGCACGAACGTTCGTTTCTTTCATAAGACTGGGTCCGGCTGGGTAACGGGTGCATTCAAAGCGGGGAGTCGCCTCGCCCCTGACCTCACGGCCGCGGTCGCCGCGCGGCTTTTCTTCACAACCCGTCGCACGGCCCCCAAAAACGGCGAGCAAGAGATCCTCAGCCACGCGCGCTCCTTCCGAATCGACGAAATGGCGGCCTGGTCTTGGGGACGAGGCCCGGTCGTACTCCTAGTCCACGGTTGGAACGGCCGGGCGACCCAACTCGGCGGCTTCGTATCCCCTCTCGTCGAGCGCGGGTATCGCGTCGTTGCGTTCGACGCCCCCGGCCACGGCGATTCCGCTGGCCATCAAAGCTCTCTTCCCGAGATGGCGGACAGCATTCGCAGTGTCGCCTCGCAGCTCGGCGATGTCTATGGAGTCATCGCGCATTCGATGGGTGGCGCGGCAACCACCCTCGCGCTTTCCGACGGAATGGAGATCGGACGCGCGGTTTTCATCTCGCCTCCCTCGAACCCGCAAACTTTCCTCGACTTCTTCTCGCGTGCGGTCGGGATCTCGGGAGAGGTTCGACAGCGCGTGCAAGACCGAGTCGAGAGACGCGTCGGGAGGCGCATGAGCCAGATGCGTGCCGACGAGATCGCTCGTCGGATGAGCATTCCGTTGTTGGTCATCCACGACGAGGACGACTCTCACGTTCCGGTCCAGTTCGGCCGAAGCATCGCCATCGCATGGCCGGGCGCAACGCTCGTCACGACCGAGGGCCTCGGGCATCAGAGGATCCTTCGGGCTGCGCACGTGAACGATCTCGCTGTGGGTTTCATCGATGCGCAGGAACGTCCTGCGCAAGCCGCAGCATGAACAAAGCAAGAAAGGAAGAGAACCATGACTACCGAAATCAGAGACCCCCAATTCGCACGCTTCGTAGACGAGCTGACCAATTCCTTGTCGTTCGCGGACTTGTCGTTCGCATTTAGCGCCCTGGAAACGGTCGCCGCGAGCATCGTTGTTCTCTACGATGCCTTCGCCACCCCCGAGCCGGGCTTCTTAACCCGCGCATTCAAAGGGTTCGCCGTATGAGAACCCGTGCGAGCAGCTCGAGCTCGTCATCTTACCGGATCGGCCACTTCTCAGGCATCGACGAGGGCGCCCTCGAGATTTGCGTAGACAGCAGGCGTGCTCGGGTCGCTACACAGGCAGCGGCAGGGCTTTTCCGCCGTCGCCTTCCATTCGCATAGCTCCGCGGTGCGGCCCTCCCCGCTCGGATTGGGCTGAATTCGCACGAAGGTCTGTGCGCCCAGGCGAATCGTGCACTCCGGATCGGCGAACGCTTGGGACCAAAAGCCGCCGTTGTACAGGGTGACCGAACCGACCTGCTCGCACTTGGGCTGGTGTGTGTGACCGAACACTACCCTTCGCATGCCGGTGATCTTGTGGATCAGTTCGGCTCGTTCTTCGCTGAGAAGCGGGTTCTCGAAGACGGTGGGCTTCACGGAGGACGCGTAGGCGACGTAGGGAAGCATGAAAAGTCCCAGCGGAACGAACACCCACAGGGGACTGATCGGCCAGGCGATGTTGATGTGCAAGACGACCTGCCAGGCGAGAAACAACGCAACAAGCAAAAAGAACGCTCGGTCGAGCCAAAGCTCGCGCGCGATTCGAAATGGGTTGTTGGTGGCCGAGGGCACGTGCACGGCGTTCAGCTTGCGGACCATGGAGGGCGTTGCGCGGGAGCGCATGGCGATCGACCGCACCTTGTCGTCGACGAGCAGCGGATCACGCATTGCTTGTAACCAGTGGGTACGAAGCGAAATCCAAAGTGTAGCGTAGGCGCCCCAAAACCACGTCCAGATCAACAACGGCTGGGTGCGGAGCATGTACTTGAAGAAGAACCGCACGTACGCGACCGTGCTCATGATGTAGTTCTCCGACTGATGGGGGTTGAAGTACCCCATCCCGTTGAGCATGTAGCGCGCGGCCAAATCTCCGAAGGGGACCCGCACCCGTGGTTCACCATGCACTTCGATGAGGGGATCGATCGGGTCATGGATGACGCAGTTCGGGTCGTATTGGTGCCCGTGGCTGACGTACGTGTCGTCTCCGCTCAGATAGAACCAGTTGCAGAACACGACCGGATCGTCGGTGTACAGGCGTTCGCCAGGACCATGCGGGGCCGCTTCCTGCGGGTGCCTCGCGCCCTCTTCCAGAAGCCCTAGGGGCGCGTCGACCCCGAGCGCGCTGCAAACCAAGCGTTGCACCGACGGCCAATAGAGCTCGACATCATGGTTTCCGATGATGAAGACCGCACGATGTCCGTTCTTGATGAAGTCGCCGAGCGCCTCGAACCACCTCGGGTGGTGCGCGATGATGACTTTCATCTTGAACTCGCTCTTCCACTCTTCGCTTCCGAGCCCGCGAACCCGCTCGAGCCAATCGATGTGCCTTCGATCGTCCGGAAGAGCCGTCACGCTGTCGAAATCGAAAATGTCGCCGTTGAGAATCAGCTCGATGGGCCCATCGGCTTGTTCCTGAATGTACTCGAGGAACCTCGCGAAATCGTCGTCGATGAAGAACTCTCGGCGCTTGTACGCCATCCACAGAGGCCGCTGGGGGTCGACCTCCTGGGCCTCGGAGAGATGCATGTCCGACACGACGAAAGTGTGAAGGTGGGCGTCCATGAAACGGGAGCCGTTCAAGTGTGTCAGGAGCCGCCCAACGGCTCCAGTGCCTTTTTGCCATGAACTACAGGTAATGGGCAATTCGAGTGCTGGGCAATGCTCTATACTCCGCGGAAGAGATAAGGGGGATTGAGTGTCCATAACACGCGTCATGACGGTCGACGGCAACGAGGCAGTTGCGATGGTGGCCCATCGCACCAACGAGGTCATCGCGATCTATCCCATCACGCCCTCCTCGGCGATGGGCGAGCTGTCCGACGAGTGGTCGGCGCACGGGCAATGCAACATCTGGGGCGCCCTACCAAAGGTCGTTGAAATGCAGTCCGAGGGTGGCGCCGCGGGCGCCGTGCACGGCTCACTTCAGGCCGGCGCGCTGACGACTACGTTCACCGCGTCACAGGGCCTGCTGCTCTTCATACCCAACATGTACAAGATCGCAGGGGAGCTCAATGCGTTTTGCATGCACGTCGCGGCGCGTAGCATCGCGTCTCATGCGTTGTCGATCTTTTGCGATCACTCCGACGTCATGGCCTGTCGTCAAACGGGGTTTGCCTTGCTCGCGTCGGGCTCCGTGCAGGAAGCGCACGACTTTGCCGCCATCGGTCAAGCCTCGACTCTGCAGACAAGAGTTCCCTTCTTGCATTTCTTCGATGGTTTTCGCACCTCGCACGAAGTCGCCAAAATCGAATCGGTCGACGATGACGATCTGCGTTGGCTCATCGGCGATGAAGGAGTCGAGCATCACCGCTCGCGAGGGCTCACGCCGGATCACCCGCACCTTCGAGGAACCGCGCAGAATCCGGACGTCTTCTTTCAGGCACGCGAGGCTGGCAACCCCTTCTATCTGGCCTGCCCCGAGATCGTGCAGGCCCAAATGGACCGTTTTGCCGAACGCGCGGGCCGCCACTATCGGCTCTTCGATTATGTGGGCGCCCCCGATGCCGAGCGCGTGGTGATCTTGATGGGCTCGGGCGCCCAAACCGCCGAAGAAATGGTGCAGTGGCTGACCGCCCATGGCGAGAAGGTAGGCGTGCTCAAAGTCAGACTCTACCGGCCGTTCTCGGTATCCGCCTTTGCCGAGGCGCTTCCACCCAGCGTGCGCAGGTTGGCTGTGCTCGACCGCACCAAGGAACCTGGAAGCATTGGTGAGCCACTTTACCTCGACGTCGTGGCCGCGCTCCGAGAGCTTCGAGATGCCGGCAACTCCCCGCTCGAAGTGGACCCGCTCGTGATGGGCGGCCGATATGGCCTTTCTTCGAAGGAATTCACGCCCGCCATGGTCAAGGCTGTGTTCGATGAGCTGTGTGCGGAGAGGCCACGCAACCACTTCACTGTGGGCATCGTCGACGATGTGACCCATACCTCGTTGTCCGTCGATTCCGAGCTGGACATCGAGCCCGATGATGTGGTGCGTGCGGTGTTCTTCGGCCTTGGGTCGGATGGCACCGTGGGTGCAAATAAGAACGCGATCAAGATCATCGGCGAGCAGACCCAGCTCCACGCCCAAGGCTATTTCGTGTACGACTCGAAGAAGTCTGGTGCGATGACCATCTCGCATCTGCGCTTCGGACCGCGTCCGATCCATTCCGCGTATCTGGTTCGCAAGGCAAGCTTCGTGGCCTGCCATCAATTCGCATTCTTGGGGCGATACGATGTCCTGGACTACGCGGGACATGGTGCCGTCTTCCTGCTGAACGCGCCCTACCCGCCCGACGAGGTCTGGGATGCGCTGCCGCGCGAGGTGCAGCAAACGATCCTCGAAAAGGAGCTGAGGCTCTATGCCATCGACGCCTACAAGCTCGCCGACGAGCTCGGGCTAGGACGCCGCATCAACACCCTGATGCAGACGTGCTTCTTTGCGATTTCCGGTGTGTTGCCCAGGGACGAGGCGATCGCACAGATCAAGAAGGCGATCGAAAAGACCTACGGAGCAAAGGGACATGCCGTGGTCGCGCGCAACTTCGAAGCTGTCGATCGCGCCCTCGACAACCTTCACCAGGTTCGTCCACCTACGAAGATTACCACCGGGCGCGAGCGGCCACCCATCGTGCCCGCGGAGGCCCCGGACTTCGTCAAGCAAGTCACCGCGCTAATGCTCGCCGGCAAGGGCGACTTGCTCCCGGTTAGCGCGTTTCCAGTCGACGGAACCTGGCCGGTCGGCACCAGCAAGTGGGAAAAGCGAAACATCGCACAACAGATCCCCGTCTGGGATTCCGACTTGTGCATCCAGTGCAACAAGTGCGCGATGGTGTGTCCCCATGCTGCGATTCGCGCCAAGGTGTTCGACCCGGTGCGCCTCGAGGACGCACCGCCGACGTACAAAGCCGTCGCTTACCGGGGTGCCGAGTTTACCGGCAGCCACTACACGATCCAGGTCGCGCCGGAGGACTGCACGGGTTGCCTGCTTTGCGCGGCGGTCTGCCCAGCCAAAGACAAATCCAATCCGCGGCACAAGGCGATCGACATGGCGCCAAGTCGACCATTGGTCGAAACGGAACGCGAAAATTACGCGTTCTTCTTGGATCTTCCGGAAGCCGATCGCACGCAGGTCAAGCTCGACATCAAGGGTTCGCAGTTCTTTGAGCCGCTGTTCGAGTATTCGGGCGCCTGCTCGGGGTGCGGCGAGACGCCCTATATCAAACTGCTGACCCAGCTCTTTGGGGACCGCGCGCTCATCGCGAATGCCACCGGCTGTTCCTCCATCTACGGGGGCAACCTGCCAACTACGCCCTACACGACCAACGGCGACGGACGAGGACCGGCATGGTCCAACTCGCTGTTCGAAGACAACGCCGAATTTGGTCTCGGCTTTCGTCTAGCACTGGATCGCCACGTCGACCGCGCCCGCCGACTGGTGATCACGCTTGCCTCGAACATCGGAGAGGGTCTAGTCGATGAGTTGCTGCAAGATAGGGTCTCGGGCGAAGCCGAGATCCAGGCGCAACGTCAGCGCGTCGACGAGCTGCGACTCCGTCTAGCCAAAGTCCAAACAAAAGAGGCTCGCGAGCTCGAGCAGGCAGCCGACTACCTCGTGAAGAAAAGCATCTGGCTCGTGGGCGGTGACGGCTGGGCCTACGACATCGGCTTCGGTGGCCTCGATCACGTTCTCGCGATGGACCACGACGTCAACATGCTGGTTCTCGACACCGAGGTGTACTCCAATACGGGTGGCCAACAGTCAAAGGCCACTCCGATCGGCGCTGCAGCCAAGTTTGCGGTCGCAGGCAAGGAGATCTCGAAGAAGGACTTGGGGCTCGAAGCGATGAGCTACGGGCACGCGTACGTCGCCCGGGTCGCCTTCGGCGCCAAGGACAATCAGACGGTGCACGCCTTCGTGGAAGCGGATTCTTTCAGAGGGCCTTCGTTGATCATCGCCTACAGTCCTTGCATCGCCCACGGCTACGACCTGTCGAGGGGCCTCGAGCAGCAAAAGCTGGCGGTCAAATCGGGCATGTGGCCCTTATACCGTTTCGATCCGAGGCGAGTACAGCGAGGAGAGCCCCCCTTCCAACTCGATTCGGGCGCGCCGAAGGGATCCGTCAAGGACTACATGCGCAATGAGGCGCGCTTTCGGATGGTCGAAAAGATCGATCCAAAGCGATCCAAGCATCTGCAGCGGATGGCCCAAGAGGATGCCTTGAGACGTTATTGGGTGTATCGAAAGCTTGCCGGCGCGACGCCTCCCGCGCCAGAGCCGCCCACGTCGACCACGCCCCCCCCGCCCATGAAGGAGGAAGGACGATGAACCTCTCCACGACCTACATCGGACTGCAGCTACCTCATCCCTTGATCGCCGGAGCCTCACCCCTGGCCGACGACATGGATACGGTACGAAAGCTCGAAGATGCGGGTGCCGCAGCCATCGTGATGCGTTCCCTCTTCGAAGAGCAGTTGGTGATGGAGCAAATGGCTTCGCTACGGCACCTCGACGCCCACGAAGACGCTCATAGCGAGGCGCAGTCCTATTTCCCCGGCCCGAACCGTTTCTCCCTGGGCCCCGAGGAATACTTGGACCGCCTGCGACAAATCAAGGATGCCGTCAGGATTCCGGTATTCGGCTCGCTCAATGGTTACACGCCGGGGGGCTGGCTCGACTTCGCCAAACAGATGCAGGACGCAGGGGCCGACGCCCTCGAGCTCAACGTCTATCACATCACGACAGACCCGGATCAGAGCGCGGACGCCGTGGAGGACCAGACGGTCGAGATGGTGAAGGCAGTCAAAGCGCAGGTCTCGATTCCTCTGGCCATCAAGCTTTCACCCTTTTACTCGGCACTGGCTCACTTCGCGCGTCGTCTCGATCATGCCGGCGCCGACGGCATCGTCATTTTCAATCGGTTCTATGAGGCGGACATCGATCCAGAGGAGCTCGCGGTGACCCGTCACCTGAAGCTCTCGGATTCGGGCGCGTTGCTCATGCGATTGCGGTGGCTGGCGATTCTGTCCGAGAAGGTCGACGCTTCACTCGCCGTCACAGGGGGTGTCCACACCGGGCTCGACGCGATCAAAGCCGTGATGGCGGGCGCCCATGCGGTGCAGATGGTCTCTGCGCTGCTCAAGCACGGGCCGCAGCACCTCGACCGCGTGCATTCCGAGATGGCCCAATGGCTCGAAGACCACGAATACGAATCGCTAGAACAAGCTCAGGGAAGCATGAACCTCATCCGTTGCCCCGAGCCCCAGGGATACGAACGCGCCAACTACGTCGACATCCTGCAAAGCTGGGAATGAGGGCGCACTCGTCCTGAGCGCAATCGAGAGACATTGTTGCCCAGAAAAAGCGGCTTTCTCTACCCCCATCTCGCCGCAAAGGTGGGATTTTGGTCCCGTATGGGTTCCATGGTCCTTCCTACGAGCTCCGGATCATCATACAACATGGCCACAGAGGAGGTTTGGGCACATGAAGTTGAAGCAGATCATCGTCGCAACGGATTTCTCGACGGAGTCGAACGCACCGATCTGTCACGGCATCGAGATCGCACGCGCTAGTGGGGCGTCCCTTCTCGTCGTGCACGTCGTGGAGACGCCCGGGGATGGCGAGGCGCTAGAGTCTGCCGTGGAGCATTGGCATGCCGATAGCAAGGCGCGGCTCACGCGGCAGATCGAGGCGTGCGCGGCCAAGGATTTCGATGTCGCCCAGCAGATTGTCGACGCGCCGTCCGCGATGGAAGGACTCCAATCGTTGGTCGACTCGCATCACGCGGACTTGGTCGTCATGGGCAGCACAGGTCTGACCGGAATCAAACATGCTTTGCTCGGCAGCACTGCCCAAAAAACTCTGCGCACCGTGCAGGCGCACGTTCTGGTTGCTCGCGGCGAGACTCCGCCCGCCGCGGGCTACAAGCGAATTTTAGTCCCGACCGATTTCTCCGTCCCTGCCGAGAAAGCTATGGAGCTCGCCCTGGCGTTGGCGTCGCCAGACGCGCAAATCGACCTCGTCCACTGCTGGCGCGTTCCGGAGGCTACCCGCGCGGATGAACACTCCAAGTTGGTGATCGACGCCGTTGCCGCCTCGGTGAAAGAACGTGGCCGGAAACTGCTCGAGTCCTTTCGACGAGACGCGCCGAACGCCACCTTCTCCTCGGTCAATGAATCGCCCGAGCGCGGCATTGCACAAAAGCTGAAAGAGGGAAACTACGACCTCGTCGTCGTCGGGAGCTATGGGCGTTCCAAGCTCAGGCATTGGCTTCTCGGAAGCGTAGCGGAACACACGGCCAGGGTTGCGCCTTGCGCTGTCGCCGTCGCTAGACCCGATTGGGGAAAGTGAAAAGGAAGTCATTCAAGTGTGTCGAGAGCGCGCCTTCAGCGGAATCATGAAACTCGGTTCATAACCAGCGGTCCAGTGTCAACACGACCTGCGTGATCAATACAGCAGTCAGGCCACCACCAACGAGGCTGGCTAGGAATGCGTAGCCGCAGAAGAGGCCTCGACGAAGTCCCTTGCTGTATAATCCGGTCGCAAGGAGCGAAGCGATGCCTCTACGACTCTCTCGTCATCCTGTTCATCTCGGCCTCGGGGCGTTAGCCGTGAGTGAGCCTGAATTCACGGGCAGTGATTGGTATCAAGACTACAGCGCGCGGCACTCGGACGACGGCAGGGAGGGTCGCCTGGTGTCGATGCACTCCTTCGACGCTTCATGGGACAGCTGGGAGATGCACCCCGAGGGTAGCGAGATTGTGCTCTGCACTGCGGGCGAAATGACGCTCGTGCAGGAGGTCGACGAAAAAGAAGTGCATACGACGCTTCGGACGGGCGAATACGCGATCAACGACCCGGGCATCTGGCATACAGCCGATGTGCAACAACACGCAACCGCTGTCTTCATCACGGCCGGACTGGGCACACAGATCCGGAAACGCTGAGCCGCGAGCCTCTCCAGGGACAAACTCACGACTGGGACACAAACCTCCAGAGCGCAGCGAACGCACTGGCTCCAGCAGTAGGACTTGTTTGGTACTGGAACATGACATCGCGGAGAGGACGAAGGCCGTGGAGCTGTCTGGTTCCAGTGCCAAGCGAGTCCGCTCCTGCCCACGCCTCGAAAATCGAAAAGGCCCGCTAGCTCTTGAGCAGGCCCTGCCATGGGCTCCAGCGGTAGGACTCGAACCGTTCTCGGAACACCCTGGTTCGCATGATTCAGTAGCAGCCCGAGGAAGGCAAACGCTTCGTACAATCGCACCTGGGCCGAGCTGATACGCCGCGGACTCGACCTCGATGTGCTCGAGTGCCCTGACTGAGCCGGTGCTTACCCTCGCCCTTAACGGCGCGGACGGCAAGACGCTACTCGCCTGGAGCCAGATCGTGCTTCCAGCGCTCGAGGGGGAGCCGCATGCGCGGGCCCGTGCGGTCGTCGAGGGCCGCCTCGACTTGATCCCCCGGGCGTACGCGCAGCAGATCGCCGACTTCCTCGAAATCAAGCTGCGGCTGCGCTACCGATGACGGATGATCATGAAGTTGTAATCTTTGTTCCGGTGGTCGAACTCCCGGTCCTCGAGACCCGGATTGAGCTCGAGGTAGAGGTACTCGTAGGATTCGTAGAGCCTTCCGTAGTGGTCCCAAGTCATCGCTTTGATCATCAGGGACGTGCGCTTGCTGATGAAGTATTTTCCTCCGCTCCCGTAGTAGTGCGGAACGAAGAGCCATGCCCGAGTGCGCCCCGCGATAGAAGAAGCCCGGCCGAAGCCGGGCTCGATAGCGTTGCGTACGAAAGGCCCCGAGACCATTTTGATCTCGGGGCCGGTGACCCCAACGATGCGAAGTTGGAACCAGTTTTCCGCTTTCATTGAAGAGTGGGACGAGCTTCGGATGGCAGCATGATGAGCTTCGACGACGGCAATCCATGCACAGCTGCGCGCACTGCGCGGTGCTAAGGCGGATGGACTCGCACATCTCGAGCTGTCGGCAACGTACGGAACGGTCCGAGGTCTGTCCGCTGGGTCACCTGCGCGATCATCGCGGCTCATATCTCCCCACGGACAACGTTTTGAGGGACGACGGGGCGGTTTGGCGTTCCGATAATCCCATGAAACACTTTTGGGTAGGTCTTGGCCGCGTTGACCAGCAACCAGGGGGGGTGACATGCTGCCGATTCGCGGGGAATTGAGATGGTCATGGCGGCGGCATATTTTGATTGCCTGCGCCGTGGCTTTGACCAGCGGCGCTGGGTGCGGGGGCGGCTCCGGCGGGGGAGGCGGCCTGCCCGATCCCATCGACGTGCCGGCCGGACTCACGGTCCACTGCAGCGCGGCCTTCGACGGTGGCAAGATACCGTTGAATACCTTCATCGACGCCACAGTCGCGGACGATGTGTGCCTCATCCATCGTTTCGATGCGACGCAGGGCGTCCAGTACTCGGTTCAGGTTCTCATCGCAGCTGGAGGAAATGTCGACGTCCTAGTCGCTTCTAACGGTGACTTCATCGACTTGGTAACCGCATCCAATTTCTTTGGCGATACTCCCGAGTCGGCAACCTTCTCCGCCGGCGCCACTCAGGAATACGTCATCGCGTACATCGGTCGGGCGTCGACCTCCGATATTTCTACTCGGGTCGTGCAAAATATTCCCTCGCCTACGGGCGAGCGAGACTGCATGGCCACCGTGGACGGCGGTGAGCTCAGCACTGACGGCACCCCCGTGTCCGACATCGTATTTCCCCGGACCTGCGTGCTCTACACCTTCGAGGGGAACGCCGATTCGATCTACAAACTAACCGCGACGTTTGCGGGCGACACGCTCCCCGACGCCTTGCATGTCGCCCGAGATCGAGATCTAACCGACGTGATCGATAGTCGGGTCTTTCTGGAGGAAACCACCACCCTCTACCCGGTTACCGATGCCGACCAGACCTTCTACATCGTTCTCGTCGGTGAGTTTTCGGAGTTGTCGACCTATGAGCTGGCGCTCACGCGGGGCAATGCTCCGGTCGGCCTATTCGATCGTTGTCACATGGCGGAGGATAGCGGCCCCATCACCACCGATTGGAGCCCGATCACCGCGAGTCTGGCACGTCGCACCTGTCACATCTATGCACTCTCTTCCGTCGCTGATCTGCTCTATGTCATCGGTCTGACTACATCGAGCTTCGGAACGCCACCCGAGTTGCGCATCGCGAGCGATGCAGATTTTCGCAATCTGGTGACCACAACCACGGAGCCCGTCGAGGGCATCTCGGGCGAAGCGTTCGTTGCCGGAAGCGCCCAGACTTTCCACATTGCAGTCCTGACATCCGCGCTCGACGCTACAATCGATTACGACATACGGGGCCTCGAATCCGAACCACCCCCGCAGGGGTTGACCTTTCCGTGCAACCGGTCGCGTGCTGCGGGCAGCTTAGTTGCCGACGGTCCGACCTTCAATGGTACGTTGATGGCCAACGAGTGTGCGACCTTCACTCTCGACACACTGGGAGGTGTTTCCTACACCATCTCGGCGCTCCCGAACGCTGGCAGTGTTTTTCTCTACGCCTCCCAAGACGCGGAGCACACGCAGTCTTTGGGGAGCTCGGTCAATTTCAGCGGCCCCCAGGGCCTCTCGTTCACCGCGCCCACGACAGGCACAGTTCACATCGCGGTCGCCGGTCGAATCGACGGCACCGCGTTCTCTGTCTCCGCGGCAACCGCAGCGGCGCCACCCGCGGGTGTAGGGTCCTACTGCGACTTTGCCGTGGACGCCGGCGTGCTGACCGTGGACGGTGGTCCGGCGTCGGGTTTCGCGGCGGCAGACCAATGCAACCTGTACGCGTTCAGCGGCACCAACGGCACGAGTTACACGATACGTCTGACCGAGGTCGACAATGATGACCCGGACCTCACGCTGGCCAGCGACGCGGCCTTTTCCGCGATCATTCAGGAGGCGACGACCCCCGACGGCGACACTATCGTCTTCACGGCATCGGGTGACCAACCCTTTTACCTGGCGGTTCACGGTTTTCAGAGCGTCGAGTACACCATCGAAGTCATGGTCAGCCCATCGCCCCCCGCAGGCCTTGCGGGTCGATGCAGCAGCGTGCTCGACGATGGGATTCTGGTGGTTGAGGCGCCCTCGGTTCGACAGAGCGCCGCCCCGGACCAGTGCGTCGTGTACTCCTTTGCCGCCATCAGTGGCCTTTCATACACGGTCACCGTGTTTACCAGCCGGGGCAATCCGGGGCTCATCGTTGCCGATGGCGCCGACTTTACTTCGATGCTCACGAACCAGACCACGTCCGGCGGTGAAGTCTACACATTCACGGCAGCGGCCACCCAGGATTTCTACCTGGCAGTCTTCGCCGAAACGGCCACCACCACGGACTTCGAGATATTTGTCGAGACGCCGTAGTCGATGCAAAAGCCCGGCCCAAGCCGGGCTTTTTTGCTGGTGACCCCAGCGAGGTTCGAACTCGCTCGCGTTACCGGCGTGAGAGGCCGCGCCTGCACGATGGCCAACGCGACCACGTAAGCCTTGCCTCCACCAATTCCCGCATTCCTCAGCGGTTTCGACGCCTTGAGAACGCTGGTCCCTCAGCCGCGCAACTTTTTAGGGGGCAAAACCGATAACAGGGTCTCGGGAAGGAGATATCGGTGAACAGTCGTGGTTTCGGAGCAGAGCGCGCCTCAGTTGACGGACGCGCGAGTGAGTCGACGGTGGACACTGTCGGAAGCATCATCAGTGTTCCACGCTCGCCTGCAGCGCGCACTCTCTTAGCGGACTGAATTGCCCGGAACTAAGCGTTATGTCGACTTGTTGAGACCCGAGAGAGTGTTTGTAGTTACTATCAGCCCCTTCGTCTCGCTCGGTTGTTTTTTGGGTACACCGGGCTCCTCCGATACGCTGCCGCTCGGAGGCGCGGATGATTCGAGTTTGGCTAATTGGTTGCGCGGTGCTGGCGATCGGCTGTGGAGACACCTCAGGCAACGGCGGAGGTGGAATGGGCGGAGTCGGCGGAATGGGCGGAGCCGGTGGCACCGGAGGTACCGACATCTGCGACACCCTTCCCTGCGAGTGTGACACGGACGACGATTGCGGGGAGCACGAAACCTGCGATTCGTCCGACGCGGGACGCCTTTGCATCTGCGTCGCCGCCTATGAGGACACCGGGAGCGGCTGCGAGTTCGCTGGGGCGCCGCTTGCGCCCGGATTCGATGACGCTGTGCCATGGACGACGTCGGGCGGGGCCGTTCTCGATCCTGGTGCCGATGGCTTCGACGATCCAGGTGTGGTGACTTGGGTGGATGAGAACGCGCTCTGCGACGGTTCTAGCGTCTCGCAAACATTCACCATGCCGCCGTACGCTGCCGCCGAACCCTTGGCCCTCGAGCTGACGTACAACGGGGAGGAGGATTTCCTTTTTTTCGACGAGGCGGAAGCGATGGTGGCGATTAACGAGAAGTGGACTCGCTATCCCGGCAATGGCGCATTCTCCACGACCACCACGTGCCTTGGGGAGTCGGCTTTCGGCGGAGATGTCGAGTTCCGCGTCGAGGGACTTACTCGCTCCTGCCCGAGCAACCTGCAGCTGATCGTGGACCGACTGGAGGTGGTGACTGCAGCCAACGCGGGGCTCGACTGTCCCGATCCAGGCGTGGTCAGGGACGGTGACTTCGACGGAGACGGCACCGCTTGGGAGATGTCTGGCGATGCCACCGTCGAGGACGGCATCGGCCAGAACGGATCACGGGCAGGGCGACTGCAGACGCAGACCCTATGTTCGAGCGCTTCACTCGAGGGTCTGGCCTCCTGGCCGCTGCAAAGCAGCGTCGCCAACCCCGCGCTCCGGTTCTTCTGGAGTGGAACTACGGGTCGTGTGCTGGATGTGTCGGTGGGTGAATTCGCCCTGGCGAGCTTCACTGCAAGCGGTACGACGAGCACCAGCACGGTGTGCCTGCCCCCGAGCTCCCAAGGACTAGCGCAAAGGGTCTCGCTCGGTATTCCGTTCACTGGCGGATCATGCGCAGCGCCAGACGTACGCGATTTCATCGTCGACACGCTGGAGGTCGTGAGTGCACCTGACTGCGGAGACGATCCCTACCTCGTCGACGGCGACTTCGAGCTGGCGCTGACCGGCACGGTCTCGAGCGGATGGCTCCTGCTTTCCAACGAGCCCTGGGGCACTGTCAGCATCGTCACCAGCGACGCACAAAGCGGCAGCGCCTCATTGCAATTGGCGTCCCGACAGGACTGCTTTGGCGTTTCCGCACAAGCGACCTTCGTCGTTCCCAAACCCGATGCATCGGGCGGACCAGCCCTGAAGTACTACTTTCGAGTCGGCAATAACCCGGAGACGGAGACTTCCTCGACCCCCGGCAACGGAGCGCTGCCCGAAGGCGGAGCTGCGTTTGCAGAGGAGACGGTGTGCTTGGACCCCGCAGACGCGACCAAGCCGCAGACGCTCAGCTTCACCATCAGCCCCGGAGGCGGCCTCTGTGCGGACACTTTCCCCGAGGAGCAGGCGCTCATCGACAACGTCCGAGTGACGACCGACCCGGCGTGTCCTAGCGAATGAGGCTGCGGTATCGAAATCGATGAGGCCGCGCGGCCTGTTCGCGCCCGCACATCAGCTAGAAGCTGCAAGAACTGCGACCCGGCGGCAGGTGCCCCTCCTGTTACTCATGGGGCGACCGCTGATCCCCGTGGCGACGTCTGGCGGACGCGCACGGTTGTGCTCGACTCCGCGGCGCTGGGCATTCGCAACTGTGGCCACCATGGACTGCGCCGCTATTTCATTTCCTACGCGCGCAGGGGCGGCGCGCGCGCCGATATGCTCGAGCGCGTCACCCATAACAGCGCTGGCACCATTGTGGACGTCTACCCGGACCCTGACGCGCTTTGGCCCGCATTGTGCGAGGCCGTGCAATGTCTCAAGGTCACCTGGCCGACGAACAACGTCGTCGCGCTCCCGATAGCGGTCGGAATGGACACTGCTACGGACACTCAAGAAGACGAAAAAGAAAAACCGAGTGAAGACAACGTACTTGTGGGCTCCAGCGGTAGGACTCGAACCTACGACCAAGCGATTAACAGTCGCCCGCTCTACCAACTGAGCTACGCTGGAATGAGGGCCGGAGGCTTAGCTCGCCTCTGGCGACTGTCAAGGCCAGCACCGCATGCCGCGACCTCATTTCAGCAATCCGAAGTGACGAAGTCCCTCCAGCACGCCACGCGCATAGGGGTGCGTGGCAAAGTAGAGCCGCTCGTCGATCCCCCGGGCCATCGACTCGGCCGCGAGGTCTCGCTTGAGGGCTGCGTCTGCGTTTCCCACGACGATGACTCGATACCCGGTCAACATGGCGGCGCGGTCGTTTCCCGAGTCACCCGCGTAGATGAGGTGCTCTTCGTCGATACCGGTGTGGTCGTGCAGGTATCGAACTGCGAAGTCCTTGGCAACGCCGGCTGGAAGTAAGTCGAGGAGCCCACGCTTGGCCACGGGATCGTAGCTCGACACGAGCTTCACCTTTGCCTTCGCTTCATCGAGCCGCGATTGCACGGTTGCCTCGAAGGCCTCCGGCCGACCGGCCGTGTAGTAGCTCACTTTGAACTCCCCCTGCTTTTGCTCCTCTTGAAGCTCGAGGCCTTCGATCGCGCCAATCGCCGCGCGCACATCTCTGCCGCTCAGCCCTCCGAAGGCGTTTCTCATGGCTTCTCGATATGCCTCGTCGGGCTCGTAGCCTCGGTTGGTCTTTCGATAGACGCTCGTGCCGACGTCGCAGACGAACCAATCGGGTGACGGAAGGCCGAGCTCCGAGATCCCCTCCTGTGCCAAGGACAAATGGCGGCCCGTCACGTAAGCGAGCACCAGGTTGGCGCTGGTGGCGAATGCTGTCACCAACTCGGCGACGTCGCGCAAGTGTTGCGCGCTCCTTTCGAGTGGAATAAGGGTGCCATCCAGATCTGACGCGAGGAGGTAGCGTGTTATGCTCATGCCAACGTGAGCCTAGCGAGGACCGAACCCGCCTGCACCCAGGAAGGCGTCAGCTGAGAGTCCGTGCACCGTTTCCACAAACGACCTGTCATTTTTGGCGAGGTGCTGTTTGACCACTTCCCTGACGGCAGCCGTGTCTTGGGCGGGGCACCCTTCAACGTCGCTTGGCATTTGCGGGGGTTCAACTCCAATCCGCTGGTGATCAGCGCAGTCGGTGACGATTCCGATGGCCACGAAGTGCTGGAGCGGATGACGAGTTGGGACCTGATGACCGACGGGATCCAGTCCGACCCGGGGCACCCGACGGGCCGCGTGACCGCTAGCGTCATCGACGGAGATAACCACTTCGAAATCGCTCCAGGCCAGGCGTGGGACTTCATCCAACTCGGGCCGGCTCTTCGGGCGGCGGTAGAGGAACCCGCCGGGCTCCTCTACCATGGCACGCTGGCTCTTCGCGGCGACGAGAGCTGGAACGCGCTTCGCAACTTGCAAGACGAGATCGAAGCGCCCTCGTTCATCGACATCAATCTGCGGGAACCGTGGTGGACAAAGGACAGGATCGACTGGTGCCTGACCACCGGCCACTGGGTGAAGCTCAATGACACCGAGCTCGCACAGCTCACATCCAGGCCTACCGGGTCATTCGAGGAGTGCCGCGATGCGGCACTCGGGATCGCGCGAGAGCACGGCATCGAAGGGATCTTCGTTACGCGCGGTGCACGGGGAGCGCTTTCGGTCGTCGGTGGCAAGCAGGTGTTCGAAGCTGCGGCGGCTCCGGTGAAAAAGCTCATCGACACCGTTGGCGCAGGCGACGCATTCAGCGCCGTTGTGTGCCTCGGGCTCTTACAGGAGTGGGAACATCAGACGACGCTCGACCGGGCCGCTGCGTTTGCTGCGGACCTATGCGGCATTCGCGGCGCAACCACGACCGATTTCGGGCTCTATGATCGGCACTTCGCCGAATGGACCAAGGACACCAGCGCCGGCACGATCAGCGCCCCGGGGCCACAGCGCCTCTACGTTCTATCGCTGACCATACATGGCCTCGTTCGTGCGACCGATATCGAGCTCGGGCGCGACGCGGACACTGGCGGCCAGGTTTCTTACGTCATCGACCAGGCCAAAGCGCTCGCCGATCATCCGGATATCGAGCGTGTCGACGTCGTGACCCGCTTGATCCAGGACCGGCGCGTGGACGAAGGGTACGCATGTGCATTCGAGCCGATCTGCCGGGGCGCTCAAATCGTCCGGATACCGTTCGGACCCCGACGCTATCTTCGAAAGGAAACGCTGTGGCCCTATCTCGACAGCCTTCTCGATCAGCTCACGCGCTACGTCCGGATGCAGGAGCGCACACCTGACCTCATCCACGGGCATTACGCCGACGCGGGGTATGTCGGTTCAAGGCTTGCCAAGCTACTCGGCGTTCCTTTCATTTTCACGGGCCATTCGCTCGGCCGAGTGAAGCAGATGAGGCTCGCGTCCAAAGGGGAGGCCAGCGAGCAGAGCTACCGCTTCGCGCAACGCATCGAGGCCGAAGAACGTACGCTGGAAATGGCGGCACTCGTGATCGCAAGTACCCGCCAGGAAGTGCACGAGCAGTACGAGCTCTACGACCACTACCAGCCTGAGCGCATGCAGGTCATCCCGCCCGGCGTCGACCTTTCACGCTTCTCCCCGCCCGCGCCCTCCTGGCGCCGTCCGGCGATTGCCGACGAGCTCGATCGCTTCCTCGCCGATTCGCGAAGACCCATGGTGTTGGCTTTGGCCCGCGCCGACGAGCGGAAGAATTTCGAGGGCCTGGTCCGCGCGTTTGGCGAAACCGAAGGCCTGCGGGACATCGCCAACCTGGTCATCGTGGCCGGCAACCGCGACGACATCGGCGAGATGGCCGCTGGGCCACGCCGCGTACTGACCCAGATCCTCACACTGATCGATCGCTACGACCTATACGGCTCGGTGGCCTATCCCAAGCACCACGATTCAAGCGACGTGCCTGAGCTGTACAGGTTGGCAGCCAAGACGAAGGGTGTTTTCGTGAACCCCGCGCTCACCGAGCCGTTCGGTCTCACACTGCTCGAATCGACGGCCACGGGCGTGCCGCTCGTCGCGACGAACGATGGCGGACCTCAAGACATCATCGGGATGTGCAACAACGGTCTCCTCGTCGATGCACTCGATTCCAAAGCAATCGGGGAAGCGATTCGCGACGCCCTCAGCGACCGCGAACGTTGGAGCCGCTGGTCAGAGGGTGGGCTCAAAGCCGTCCATGCGAACTACACCTGGGACAGCCATGCCACGCGCTACGTGCAGGAAGCTCGCAAGGTTGTGAAGGGCACGCACCCGACCCCGCTCTCTCGGCGGCGCACGAAGCTCGCTGGAATGGATAGGCTGCTCGTTACCGACCTCGACGACACCTTGACCGGTGACGACGAAGCCTTGGCCACCTTGCTGAAACGCTTGGACACCACGGACGCCAAAGTCGGCTTTGGCATCGCCACGGGCCGGACATTGAATGAGGCGTTGACGCTCATGGATGAGCTCGAGGTGCGAGTCCCCGATGTCCTCATCACGGCCGGGGGAAGCGAGCTCCACTACGGAACCCACCTACTGCCTGACCGTTCCTGGGAACGCCAGATTCGATACCGCTGGGACCGGGACGACGTGGCGCGGGTAATGAACGCCATGCCGGGGCTAGAGCGCGTGATCCAGTCCGAAACCAAATATCGGCTCCGCTATCGGCTCGACCTAGGACACGCTCCGAGCCTGAGAGAGATCCGCCGCCGCCTTCGGCAGGAGGGTCTCCGGGTGACGACGATTTTGGACCATGAGGTCTACCTCGATGTCGTACCTGTCCGCGCCTCGCCGGGGCTTGCGATTCGTTTTTTCTGCTTCAAATGGAACCTCGAGCCGCAGCGCCTGCTGGTTGCAGGTGATTCGGGAAACGACTGGGACATGCTTTCAGGAGACACGTTGGGCGTGGTCGTGAGCAATCACACGCCGGGGCTCGAGCGGCTTCGTGGTCGGCCTCGTGTTTATTTCGCGAAGAGTCCGCACGCGCGCGGGATACTCGAGGGCATCGATTGCTATGATTTCCTAGGGGACATCCGAGTCCCGCGCGAGGAACCAGAATGATTGAAACCCTCGAAGGGCTGCTGCAGGCGCATCGCGAACCGATCTATCTCCTGTTCAGGCGATTGAAAGCGCTCGATCGCCACTTCCTGCTGTGGTCGGACTTGGTGCACGAGTACGAGGACTTCGCGGAAACCGAGGTCGCCCAGCCGCTCCGCGACACCAAGATGTCTTGGATCATGCGCCACGTGCAGGAAGCCGTGGTCGATGATCCCTTCATCTGTCTGGCAGTGCGCGTTCGGGTGGGACGTTGGAACTACCTGCAGGTGCACACCGAAGAGATGTATTGCCGGGAGCTTTCGGTGACGGAGTTTCTGGACCTCAAGGAACGGCTCGCCGCGGGGATTCCGCCGGGCGATCGCTACGTCCTCGAGATCGACCTCAGCCCTTTCGAACGGGGATTCCCAAAGCTCAAAGACGTCCGCAATATTGGGCGCGGCGTGGAGTTCCTGAACCGGCATCTTTCGGGGCGGCTCTTCCTGGATGGCGGGCGCGGCCAGAAACTCCTGTTCGACTTCCTGCAGGTTCACCAGTTCCGAGGGCAGCAGCTGATGCTCAACGAGACGCTTCGGGACGTAGACGAGCTCCGCGAGGCTATCGACAAGGCGATGGAGGCTATGCAAGGCCATGAGAAGGAAAGCGACGACCTGAGCCGTGAGCTCCGTCGTCTGGGCTTCGAGGCGGGGTGGGGACGAACACCGGGCCAGATCCGCGAAACCATGGAGCTCCTGCTCGACATTCTCGAGGCTCCGTCGCCCAGAAACTTGGAGAAATTCTTGGCGCGTATTCCGATGATCTTTTCGATCGCGATCATCTCGCCGCATGGCTACTTCGGGCAATCGAACGTGCTCGGCAAACCCGATACGGGCGGACAGGTCGTCTACATCCTCGACCAGGTGCGCGCATTGGAGGGGGAGATGCGCCAATCGATCCACGACCAGGGCCTCGATATAGCGCCCCAAATCGTGGTCCTCACGCGCCTGATTCCCGAGGCAGACGGAACGACTTGCGACCAGCGCATCGAGCCGATCCTCGGTGCGGAGAACGCGCGCATTCTTCGTGTGCCATTTCGCGACTACCACAGCGGTGAGGTCATCCCTCAATGGATCTCCCGCTTCGAGGTCTGGCCGTACCTCGAGCGCTACGCCGTCGACGCCGAGCGCGAGCTTCTTGCCGAACTTGGCGGGGTGAGGCCGGATTTCGTCATCGGCAACTATTCGGACGGTAACCTTGTCGCAAGCATACTGGCGCACCGGCTCGGGGTGACGCAGTGCAACATCGCGCACGCGCTGGAAAAGACGAAGTACTTGCTCTCGGACCTGCACTGGCAGAATCACGAGACCGATCATCACTTCGCCGCGCAATACACCGCCGACTTGATGGCCATGAACACCGCGGACTTCATCATCACCAGCACGTACCAAGAGATTGCAGGTACCGCGGAGAGCGTCGGCCAGTACGAAAGCTACAGCTCGTTTTCGCTGCCCAGGCTCTACCGAGTCGTCTCGGGGATCGACTGCTTCGACCCGAAGTTCAATATCGTCTCGCCGGGCGCCGACCCGCGGGTGTTCTTCCCGTACTTCGACAAAGCACATCGTCCCGAAGAGCTCCGTAGGGAAGTCGAAGACATGGTCCACGGCTCGCCAAGGTGCGCATTCCGAGGCTTGTTGAACGATCACGACAAGCCACTACTATTTGCTATGTCGCGTCTGGATCGCATCAAGAACATGGCGGGGTTGCTCGAGTGGTATGCGCAGAACGACGAGCTGCGAAAGGCCGCCAACCTACTCATCGTCGGCGGCAGGCTTCGGGTCGACGAATCGAACGACCGCGACGAGCGAGAGCAAATCGAACGCGCGCACTGGCTCTTCGACGAATATGGGCTCGAGGGGGACGTTCGCTGGATCGAGATGCAGACCGACAAAACCAAGGTCGGCGAGCTCTATCGGTTCGCCGCCGACCAGCGCGGCGCTTTTGTGCAGCCAGCCTTGTTCGAGGCGTTTGGTCTCACGGTGGTCGAGGCAATGAGCAGCGGCCTCCCCACGTTTGCGACCCGTTACGGTGGACCGCTCGAGATCGTCGAAGACGGCGCCTCCGGTTTTCACATCGACCCCACTCAAGGCGGGGATGCGGCGCAGAAGATGCTCGACTTCTTTCGTGCTTGTGAAAAAGACCCAGACGTCTGGGATGCGATCTCCCGCGGCGGGATCCAACGCGTGGCGGAGCGCTATAACTGGGCCCTTTACGCGTCGACTCTCCTCAAGCTCTCGCGCATCTACGGCTTCTGGCGATACATCTCTTCGCTCGAACGCGACGAAACTCGGCGGTATCTCGAGATGTTCTACGGGCTATTGCTGCGCCCGCTCTCGAAGCGCGTGCTCAACAAGAACCAGACCTAAAGCGCGCAGGGAGCACCCCGGTTGCACGGGCGGAAACCGGCTCGATGAGCGCGAAGGAGCCGCGGCCCCGCAGGGAAAGGCGCTAGAGCGTGGCGCGCTGGCTGCTTTTTGCTAGATAGCAGTCCCCGGGGAGGGCTCTTGCCAAAGACTCAACTGACGAAACGAGACAAGCCGGTCGTCGCGATCCTGACCGGCAGCCCAAGCGACCTTCCGGTTGTCATGAAAAGCCGAGACGTATTGGACGACCTCGACATCCCGAGTGACGTGCGGGTCTTGTCCGCCCACCGAACCCCGAAAGAAACGGCGCAGTACATCGCCGCCGCCGAGCGGGAGGGAGTGGAGGTCTTCATCGCCTGTGCTGGCATGGCCGCGCATCTCGCGGGGGTGGTAGCGGCGCATACGACTTTGCCGGTCATCGGTGTGCCGATCGCATCTGGGGCTCTTCAGGGCGTCGATGCACTGCTCAGCACCGTACAGATGCCACCCGGTGTTCCAGTCGCAACGGTCGGCATCGATGGCTCGAAGAACGCGGCTTTTATGGCCGCTCGGATCGTCGCGGCGCGCCACCCCGAGGTGCGAGACCGACTGCGCGACCACCTGGCTGAAAGCCGCAAGCGATACGACTCCCCGGACCCGAGCGTACCGGGCCAGGCCTCGGAGAAGCCCACTAAGAGACCCGGTCGCAAACGGTAACCCCCGCATTGAGGGAAAAGCTCGTTGGCGGTATTTGCGGAACGCTTGACGCCTTTACAACCCTTCCCTATGCGACCTTAGTCAATATCCATGTCCCTCGGTCGCATCCTCATATTCTTCGGCGTCATCTTCGGCCTCACCTTCGCCCTGCACTACTACCTGTGGGCGAGGTTGATCCGTGACCCAGGCTTACCTGATCCCTGGCGGCAAATCGCCACGGTCGGTCTGATCGTCCTCGGTTTGTGCATCCCCGCGTCGATGTTGGTGTGGCGGGTCCTCCCGCGCACCTTCGCAATCCCGATCGCATGGGTCGGCTACGTTTGGATGGGCGCAATGTTCTTGACGCTCGTTCTGCTATGGGGTGGCGAGTTGGCTCGATGGGGCTGGGTCAAGTACGCGCATGTCATGGCCGTGGACGCCGGTCGCCGCGACTTCTTGGCACAGGTGCTCGCGGGCGGTGCGGGCACATTGGCGATCGCTCTTTCTGGCTGGGGGGTCTGGTCGGCAGTGCGGCCGGTTGAAGTCAAGCGGCTCACCGTACGTTTGAAGAAACTACCTGAGGCATTGCATGGCCTTCGACTCGTGCAGCTCACCGACATGCACGTCGGACCGACGATCGGCCGTAACTTCGTCGAGGACATCGTCAGCAAGGTCAACGGGCTCGACGCCGACATCGTGGCGATCACCGGCGATCTGATCGACGGCTCGGTCGCGGAGCTCGGCGATGCGGTGCGTCCCCTCGAGCGGATTCGTTCGAAGCACGGTACCTATTTCGTGACCGGAAACCACGAGTACTACTCCGGCGCCGACGACTGGCTCGCCTTTCTACTCGAGATCGGCGTTCGGCCGCTTCGAAACGAGCATGTCGAGGTTGGCGACAACGGTGCGTCGATTCACGTAGCGGGTGTCGATGACTGGACGGCGCATCAATTTGGAAACGGCCACGGCGCCGACATGAGCCGTGCGCTTCAGGGGCGTGACGATACCAAACCCGTTGTGTTGCTGGCGCATCAACCGGTGCACTTCGACCAGGCCAGAGAGCACGGGGTCGACCTGCAGATCTCCGGCCACACGCACGGAGGCCAGATCTTTCCGTTCGGCTTTCTTACCCGGCTGGTGCAGCCTTTTGTGTCGGGGCTTCACAGGCGCGGTGATTCGCAGATTTATGTGAGCTCCGGCACCGGCTATTGGGGTCCGCCGATGCGAATCGCCGCGCCATCGGAGATCACCCTGATCGAGCTCGAGCACGAATCGATCGCCTAGTCACGGACACCGGACGTCGGCCCCTTCGCGAATCGCGACGAGCCACGGATCGTCCCGGCCTCGAGGACGCGTGAGAAGACTTTCGACCTGGGCGATCGCGGCGCTCCGCTGGCTTTCGTCGCCCCCTCGCAACACAAGCTCGAGCGAGGCCAAGGCGGTTCCGCGGGTCTCGCCCGAGTATGCTGCCCGGGCCAACGCGTCACGGGCCTCGTCGAGATCGCAGGCGCTCAGTGCGGCCATCCCGCGGTAGAGCTCGATCGACGTGAAGCCCGGGTAGACCTCTGCGGCTCTGGTGAGCGCCGCATAGGCACGTCGTGCGGCCTGACGCTCATCATCGGTTTGATATCGGCGAATGCCGGCTCGATCCCCGTCTCGTGCGAGCGGGCGAAGAAGTCGAAGACCCTCGATCCATCCCTCGATCGCCGTCGAGCTCTGATGGTGACCGACCAAGCGCACGTCGCGCTCGATCTCGACGTCGGATGTCGAGGGCTCGAGAAGAAGACCCGGGTGGTAACCAGGCCCGACGACTTGCAGAGGCTGCAAGGACTCCGAAGCGTCTTTGCGGACGTACAGCGACTGCCGATCCTGTACTTGCCCGAGCGACCATTCCGGCGACCGCCGAAGATACTCCACCGCCGCCGCCTGCCCGGCCCGGGTGTGATCGACGACCACGGCGTTCACGTCGTAGTGTGCCAAGAGATCTTGAAAGGCACTGGGGTCGCTGAAGCTGTTGGTGACCTTGCGAATGAGCTCGGGACCGTAGAACGGCACCCGGCCGTCGACGAGGAAGCGCCCAGCCGGGACGGCGAACATGAGCGGCCAGCTATCTTGAATTGGGGCGAGAATCCTCGGAGCCGTCACGTGATCGTTGAGCACGTCGGCCGCTGCCCATGCGTGGCCGAGGCGAGGCTCTCCAAAACCAAAAGGAACGAAGGGCTCGAGACGCGGAGACATGAAGGCAGCCCACAGCACCGCCGCGCCCACCCCGACGAGAACCCCCCTGCGAAGGTTCCGCGCCCACCGCGTTTGGGCGATCCCGGCGGCGATCAACGGCGTGCTCAGCAACAGCTGGTGCGCCACGAAACGCATCGAACGAAACGCCATGACGCTCAGGACGACGCAAAACACCGCATATGCCGTCCCAAAGCGTCCCGAGCGGATCACCGGCCGCATCGTCGCCAAGACCAGGAGCGCCGCGACTACGGGCCCGAGCAAGAGATAGAGCGGATGGTCCGGAGACCATGGGCCCCACTCGATGACGATGTCTCGGTACGCGGGATCGAAGACGTGAGCCACGGCGTCGGTCACGATCGAGACTCCAAAAGGGGTACATGCGGTGGCGCCCACCTGGAGAGTCAATAACGCCAACATCGACTTGAACGCATGGGTGCGAAACGAAAAACCGAGAAACAATGCGGTGATCAAGAGCCCCAACAGGTGCGAGCCGTGCATGTTGACCCAGAGGACTTGCATCGCGGCCAGCCCAGCGACGACCCACGTCCTGTGACGCGCCGACGTCGCCGAAGAAAAAATCGCGTGAATGCCCATGAGAAGGACGGCGGGCAGAAGAAGCCCGACGATCTGCGGACGCACGGTGAAGCGGAGACGCGCCATCGGCGCAAGAAACAGCAGGACCGCCGCAGAGACAGGCGCAGCGACAATCTTCTCGTCGGACAACCGATAGGCGACGATCACTAGGAGGTAGCCCAATGTCGCAAGCGCGAGGCATTTCAACCCTATGAGAGCATTCGGACCGAGACTGTCGTACACGAGCCAAGTCAGCAGATCGTATGCCCACTCGTAGTTGCTCCACGGCTGTGGGGTCGCCTGCCAGAACGAAAACAGGTCGACCTCAGGAACGTAGCCGAGCTCGGCGATCTGCCGCCCTTGAGCGAGATGACCGTAGGCATCGATGTTGTAGAGCGGCAAGGCGCCGAGAAGAAAGAACGCAAGGGCACACCCCCATGCACTCCACGACACGACCCCCCGAGACACTCCGTTAGTGTTCGTCAAACGCTGCCAAACCGTCAAGCAGGCTGCGACCTACAGCAATGACCCGAGCGCTGCCTCGAGAGTGGTGTACTCCCACACGAATTCACTGGCGTGAAGCGCCGCCGGGATCACGCGGGCACCTCCGATGAGCATCTCGTCGGCCATCTCCGAGCCGAGGCCAAGTCGAAGGGCGAACTTGGGCACCGGAATGACGGCGGGACGCTTGAGGGTTCGGGCGAGGGTCTTGGTGAAGTAGGCATTGGTTACCGGGTCTGGAGAGACGAAGTTCACGGGTCCCCTCAGATCGGTGCGCTGCAAAGCAAACAAAAGGCCGGAAACCAGGTCCTCCAAGGCGATCCAACTCATGTACTGGGTGCCGTCGCCGATACGTCCGCCGACCCCGAGCGCGAAGGGCGTCCTCATTTTGGCAAGGGCGCCGCCTTCGGAAGCGAGCACGATGCCGATGCGCGCGTTCACGACCCGGATGCCGGCCTCCTCCGCAGCCCGGGTGGCATCCTCCCACTCGCGACACACCTCGGCGAGAAAGCCAGACCCGGCCGCCGCACGTTCATCGAGTGTCTCGTCGCCGCGATTTCCGTAGTACCCGATCGCCGAGGCGGATATCAAAACGCGAGGCTTTGGTGCGAGTTCGGCCAACGCGCCGGCAATGAGCGTGGTACCGTGAACCCGGCTGTTTCGGATCCGCACCTTCTTTGCCTCGGTCCAGCGTCCCTCGGCGATGTTGTCGCCCGCTAGATGAATCGCGCCGCAAACCCCTCGGAGCGCATCGGCATCGATGGCCCCAGCGTCGGGATCCCAGCGGACCTCGTCGCTCGACTTCGCGCTCCGTCGAACGAGACGAATGACGTCGAACCCGTTGGCGCGAAGGGCCGGCACTAGCGCTTTGCCGACCAAGCCCGAAGCACCGGTTACGGCGATTTTCTCGCGTTCCGCCATCGACGCGAAGCGTGGCCCAGCCAGAGTCTCGCGCAAGTCGGCTTTCTGTGTGGCCGGAACCCCGAACTGTGGCTATGGTCCACCACCTTGCGAGTTCTATTCATTGCTCCCCAGGCCTTCACGTCGACCAAAGATGCGCGAGACGTGAATACGCTGGCCAAAGTGATGCGTCGTGCCGATCACTCCGTGGACGTCGTTTCCCCGCTCTATGGCCACATCGATACCAAGAAGCACGCCCTTGCGCGCCGCCTGACGAAGCTCGAGTTCGAACTCGGCGGTCGCCCATGGTCCTGCGAGATCTACACCGGACGCAATCCAGACGGCGTAGGGCTGACCTTCATCGGCAACGAGGAGATTCTGCTGTCGGCTGATTCCCTCGAGGGCGAGGGGAAGCAGCTCGACGCCTCCCGCGTCGGCGTCTTCTCATCCGCAGCGGTCGAGCTGATTCGCCAACACCGGAACGACTACGACGTCGTGCATGCCCACGGGTGGGCTGGTGCCGCCACCGTCGCTCATGTACGCGCCGAGTTACCCGACCTGCCAACGGTGCTGACCGTCTACGACGCCTCTCAACAGGGGCGTTTCGATTCTCGCGACGCCAAATGGCTCGGCCTCGGCGACGAAGCACTCGACGGGCGAGGCGTCAACGCGCTCAAGGCAGGGCTGCTCACCGCAGACCGCGTCACTACGTTGTCCCCGAACTACGCACATCGTCTTCAACGTCCCGGCGAAGGCGAGGGGCTTGGCGACACATTTCGTGAGATCCAGAACAAGCTCATCGGAGTGCGTCACGGGATCGATCCCGCCATTTGGAACCCCGGAACCGATCGACATCTGCCAGCGCGATTCGACCCCTTCGACCTGGACGGAAAAGAAAAATGCAAGGCCGAGCTGCAACGGGAGCTTGCCCTGCCGGTGCGAAGCGATGTGCCACTCTTCGGGGCTCTCGGCGATGTGGACAGCGAGGGGATGAAGCTGCTCGCGAAGATCGGTCCGGAGCTTCTCCGAAACGACGTGCAGCTGGTGGTGCGCCTCAATGGCGCCGGGGAGCTGGTCGCGATCTACGAGGAGCTTTGGGATCAATGGCCAGACCGCATTCAGATCAAGACCGCTACTGATGAGGCGTTTCGGCATCTTTTGATCGGCGCAAGCGACTTCGTGGTCGTTCCCGAGCGCGCAGCACCCACCGACAATCTTCAAATGCTAGCCCAGCGCTATGGCGCCCTACCCATCGTCTGCCGAGACGGTGGGCTCGCGGACGAAGTCGTGGACTGTGAAGCGTCGCTGAAGACGGGATCGGGGCTACTCTACGATGACCCCACTGCTGAATCGCTCCTCGGCGCATTGCAGCGCGCAGCAGCTGCCTTCGCCAACACGAAGGCCTTGGGCGAGCTGCAGAGCCGCGTCATGCGCATCGACCATTCGTGGGAGCGCACCACACGCCTCTACGAGCGTGCGTATCGCGACGCTATCTCGCGCCATGCTCAGGACCTCGTCGAAACGTGAAGCGCGCGCTGGGGTAGCTTTGCATCGCTCGGCCGAAGGTACTGCGGCTCAAGAGACGCGAGATCGTCCGGACCTCGAGTCCGCATGACATGCTCGATCTCCCAAGCGATGGCGGAGGCGCTCGGGGCTTCCAGCGGTTCCGACCAGTCGCCCGTGCCCGATCCAAGGAACGCCTCGACCGCCGCCGCTTGCGTCTTCGCTCCCTCCCCACAAAGGGCGATCCGCCGTTTTCCAATGGCGTCATGGATCCGCGGCAACACCTCTTCGGGCGGCCCGAAAGTAGGGGGTACGAGGTCTTGTTCGACGCCGTTGCCAAGCAGGTATGCGGCTGCGAATAGATCGCCTCGATAGGCGTTCATCAGAGCGACGCGGGCTACTTCATCGTCCGCGGTGACCGACCGAGCAAGCACGCGGAGAGAGCTGACCCCGACGATCGGCAGACCCAACCCGAACGCGATGCCTTTGGCAGTGCTGAGACCAACACGAAGGCTGGTGAACTTGCCGGGGCCGATGTCGACGCCCACGAGCGCGATCTCGCTTCGCGCCACCCGCGCATGTTTCAAGGCCGCGTCGATGTGCCCGAACAGGTTTTCACCGTGCCGCGAAGAAGAACGCCAGGTCACGGCCGCGGCCACCGCGCCGTTACGGGCGATCGCGACCGTACCGACGTCGGTTGCGGTGTCGATGCAGAGGGTCGTCATGGGTTGCTTGACGCATGCCTAGCCGCAGACTAGCGTCCGCGCCACTAAAGCGGCCTCCTCGCCACGGCTTGCCGGCCTATCCGTACGAATGAGCAAACAAAAAGACAGCCCTGCGTCGAAGAAGGCAAGCAAGTCCAGCAAGGGCGACGGTTGGAGATCGAATCTGCTGACGATCGGGGGCGCGCTTCTCTTGGCGCTGTTCATTCGAGTGACTCTGTTCGAGGCTTTCGCAATCGACGGGCCGTCGATGGAGCCCACTTTGCTCGACGGAGATCGCGTGGTCGTCGCCAAGTACCCATACGGACTCTTTCTACCCTTCATGCACGAGGCGGTGCTCAACTGGGGCGGACCCGAACCCGGTGACGTCATCATCCTTCACAGCCCCGCAGACGACGAGGATATCGTCAAGCGTGTCATTGGCGTCAGCGGCGACGAAATCTCCATTCGAGGCGGCAAGATTTCTAGAAACGGTGAGGTATTGGAAACCGTCGAGGTGGGTCCCTGCTCAAAGGGTGAGCAGAAGAACCTCGACAGCACGTGCATGATCTACGAGGAAGCGGTCGGCGACGTCACTCACCGGATGAGTCATTCCCGGCACGACTTCCCGCTCGACCGGATGCCGGTGAAGGTCCCCGAAGGCCACGTGTACGTGCTGGGCGACCATCGCGACAGCTCGAATGACAGCCGCAACCCACTGATCGGCGCGGTCAGCACCTTTCGCATCAAAGGCAAGGCGCTATTCATCTACATGTCTTGGAAGAACGCGCGAGCCGCGCTGTGGGAGCGGATCCGCTGGGATCGCGTGGGCATCAGTGTCGACTGAGCGTGGGAATGTGCCCCCTTCGAGTTGGCGCTAGGCTCTCAATCGCATGGGTGTGAGAGCCGAGATCACCGCGTACCTTCGGGACGAGATAGGCGCCATCGACAAGGAGGCTCCCGAATCGGTCGCGCTCGTATATCCGAGCCCATACCGCGTCGCGATGTCGTCCCTCGGCTACCAAACGATCTACCGTACGATCAACTCGATCGACGGCATGGCCGCTCACAGGGCTTTTCTCCCGGATGACATCGAAGCCTGGCGTCACTCGGGAATGCCGCTCGTCACCTACGAACGCTTGCGTCCGGTCTCGGACTATCCGGTCATCGCTTTTTCCGTGGCGTACGAAACCGAGCTCGCGGGCTTGATCGAGACGCTCGAGCTTTCGGGGATCCCGCCGCTTGCAAGCGACAGAACGTCGCGCCATCCGATCGTCTTTGCCGGAGGACCGCTGACGTTCAGCAACCCATTACCGCTGGCGCCTTTCGTGGATGCGATCGTCATGGGCGAAGCCGACCAGTCGATCCATCCCGTGCTTCGTGCGATTTTCGATTGCGACTCGAGGGACAGCGCGCTGCGAACCCTGGCGGCGCACCCGCACGTGTTCGTTTCAGGACTTCACGGCGACATTCTTCCGCCGATCGACAAAGCGGACAGCCAAAAGCTCCCGGCGTTTTCTCAGATCATCACGCCGCACACCGAGCTGAGGAACATGTTTCTCGTCGAGCCTGAACGCGGGTGTCATCGTGGATGCACGTATTGCGTGATGCGACGGTCGACCAATGATGGGATGCGCGTCGTGAAGAAAGAACGCGTGCTCTCGCTCGTGCCGGACGCAGCAAAACGTGTGGGGCTGGTGGGTGCGGCAACGACTGATCATCCGCAGATCACCGAGATTGTGAACGCGCTGGCCGACACAGGTCGCGAGGTCGGTCTGTCCTCGCTACGGGCTGACCGACTGACCGACGACTTGGTTGCGGCTCTGCGGCGCGGGGGGCATCGGATCCTGACCACCGCCAGCGACGGCTCGAGCCAACGGATGCGGGACGCGATTCAGCGAGGGACGAGCGAGGAACAATTGCGACGAGCCGCCCTCTTGGCGCGACGTCACGGCCTGAAGCGCCTGAAGCTCTACTTGATGGTCGGTCTCCCGGGCGAAACGGACGAGGACATCGACGAAATGGTCGAGTTCGGGAAGGAGCTTTCCTCGTTGATCCCGCTCTCGCTCGGGGTCGCGCCTTTCGTGGCCAAGCGCAACACACCGCTCGACGGTGAGCCCTTTGCAGGCATCAACCTCGTCGATGGGAGGCTTCAACGGCTACGACGCGGGGTACGAGGCCGGGTCGACGTGCGCGCCACGAGCGCGCGATGGGCCTGGGTCGAATACGTCTTGGCCCAAGGTGGTCGGGCCGAAGGCCTGGCAGTACTCGAGGCGGTCAAATCCGGGGGTCGCTTCTCCGACTGGAAACGAGCGTTCGATGCGCTCCCGGCCGACAGATCTCGACGCTCCCTGGTGCGCCCCGGCAATCGCCTGGGTCGGGCTACGGCGTGAAACCCCCCACACTATCGCCTAGCCTAGGAAGGTGCTGGCTGCGGAGATGGCGAAGTCGAGGTAGCGGCCGGGTGTGACGCCCATGCGAACGACGTAGTAGCCGGCGAGGACCAAGGTGACCGCGACATATCCGGACCGCATCGGGACCGCGATGGAAGCGCCCTCCTCGGGCTCGCGCATGAAGAGGTAGACGACCACCTTGAGGTAATAATAGGCGCCCACGGCGCTTGCGAGCACACCGACGACCGCAAGCCACGTCATCCCTGCCTGAACCGCTGCGCTAAAGACATAGTACTTCCCAAAGAAGCCCGCGGTCGGCGGCATCCCGAGGAGCGAAAGCACTCCGATCACGAATGGAGCCGCAGCCGCCGGATGCCGGCGGCCAGCGCCGGCCAAGTCCTCGTAGCTCACCGCTTCTTTGCCCTTGGACCCCATTAGAACCAAGGAGCCGAATGCCAACACGTTGGAGACCGTGTAAGCGGCGACGTAGTAAAGCACCGAGCTCACCGCGGTCGGGCCCAACTCGTAAGTGGCCGCCAGACCGACCAGCACGTAACCGGCGTGGGCTACCGAGGAATAGGCAAGCATCCGCTTGACGCTCGATTGCGCGAGCGCGGCCAGGTTGCCCCATACCATCGTCACGACAGCCAAAATCACGACCACGGGCGTCCACCCGGTGAAGAGGTCCATGCTGACCTCGTCCCCGAACGCGCCCGCGAGGACCCGAACCAACACCGCGAACGCGGCCGCCTTCACCGCGACGGACATGAAGGTGGTGACCGGCGTGACGGCGCCTTCATACGAGTCGGGGACCCACATGTGAAAGGGCACCGCGCCGACCTTGAAGGCCAGGCTGACCAAAATCATGACCAACGCGAGGATGGTGAGTTGGGGGTCCGCCGCGCCGAAAGCGACGGCCTCTCGAATGCCCGCCAGATCGGTATGTCCCGTGGCACCGTAAAGCAAAGCGCTTCCAAACAGAAGAATCGCCGCGGCAAACGATCCGAGCAGGAAGTACTTCACCGCCCCTTCGACGGCTCGGGCGCTGGTGCGCCGGTATGCCACGAGGGCGTATGCGCCGAGCGACATGGTTTCGAGCCCTAGAAAGATGCTCAACAGATCGACCGCGCGCGCCAAGACCATCGCACCGAACGCCGTGAAGATGAGCAGCACGTAGAACTCGCCTCGCTCGAGGCCGTGCTCCTTGAGATAGCCTCCAGCCAGCAGGGCGGAGAGGCCCGCACCCGCGCAGATCACGACGTCGAAAAACAAGCCAAACTGATCGACCGCCAAGTAGCGCGTGATCTGCTCCGGAGCGGCGAGATCTCCACGGACGGCGACCGCACCAGAAATCGCTGCGGCGGCAAAGAGAGACATGGCGGTCGTCAACGCGAGCCCGGATCGGTCCTTCGAGAAGGCGTCGATCATCATGATGCTGAGCCCCGCAGCGACGAGGAGAAGAAGGGGCGCGACTCCGATGAGGTCGGCGATCAGTTCGGTGATCATCGGCCTTCCTCAACGTGGTGCGCCAGTACGTAAGAGCCAGTCTCCTCCGGATCGATGGCCTTCAAGTCGGCGAGCTGAGGTTTGGAAATGCCCCGCGACTGCCTGTACCGGATGCTGAAGTCGGAAATGAAGGCGTCGACCGAGGGAGTCATCTTATCAAGGAAAAATTTCGGGTATAGGCCGATCCAAAAAACCAGTACCACCAGAGGGATCAACGCCCATGCCTCTCTGCGGTTCAGATCCGGCAGTGACTCGTTCTCTTCATGGGTCACCTTGCCCCAGAACATGCGGAGCACTGCGTGAAGCATATACACGGCGGCGAAAATCACGCCGGTTGCAGCGAGCAAGGTCATCGCAAACCAGTGGGTCCCGAGCCCGACTGCGCCCCGAGAGAAAAACGCACCACCGAGGATCATGAACTCGCCCACGAAGCCGTTGGTGCCAGGCAGTCCGATCGAGCTCATCGTGATGATGACGAACGCCGTCGCATACCAAGGCATTACTTTCGCCAGGCCCCCGAAGTCATCGAGCATACGAGAGTGGCGTCGATCGTAAATCACCCCGACGAGAAGGAAGAGCGCGCCGGTCGACACGCCGTGATTGATCATCTGAAGGATGGCACCGGACACTCCTTGCCGGTTCATCGCGAACAGGCCGAGGAGGATAAAGCCCATGTGGCTAACCGAGCTGTACGCCACCAGCTTCTTCAAATCGCGCTGAACCCACGCCGCATACGCGCCGTAGATGATTCCGAATACGCCAAGCCCAGCCAGGGTCGGACCGATGACCTGGCTTGCCACCGGGAACAGCGGCATCGCGAACCGGATGAACCCGTAGATTCCCAACTTCAGCAAGACGGCCGCCAGAATGACCGAGCCGCCCGTCGGCGCTTGGACGTGCGCGTCCGGCAACCAGGTGTGGAACGGGAACATCGGCACCTTGATCGCAAATGCTACCGCGAAGGCGCTGAAAAGCAGGTACTGGGGAACCGCCGGCAACATCAGGGTCGTCAGCTTCTCCAGATCGAAGGTGTACTGCCCGGTCAGCTCTTTGTAAGCCGCAACGATGTACAGAATGGCGACGAGCATCAAGAGGCTGCCGAAAAAGGTGTAGAGAAAAAACTTCACCGCCGCGTAGACACGGTCCTTGCCGCCCCAAACACCGATGATCAGATACATCGGCACCAGCATCAGCTCCCAGAACACGTAGAAGAGGAACAGGTCGAGCGCCACGAACGCGCCGAGCATCCCGAGCTCGAGCAGCAGGAACGAGAACGCGTACTCCTTGATCTTCGTCGCGATGCTGCCCCAGGACGCGTAGAGCGCGATCGGAGTCAGCGCCGTGGTCAATAGCACGAGCCACAACGACAGACCGTCGACGCCGACCTTGTACGAAATCCCAAGAGACTCCACCCAGGCAACTTGCTCGACGAGACGATATCCGGGAGTCGAGTAATCCACCCAATAGAGCCGTAGGCTGAGCAAGAATTCGACTAACATGACGCCGATCGAAAACCGTTTGATGACGCCTTCGCGCGAGCTCGGGATCGCTAGCACCACCAAGGACCCGAGCAGAGGGATTGCCAAGAGCCACGTGAGCGTGTGCGTGATCATCGCGACACTCCTTTTGTGGCGTCCAAGAACAGCGCGTGCCGCTCGGGCAGATAACCATCGGGCAACGTCATCTCACGCGAGGCGGTCGACACATTGCCAAAGGCGTTTCGCACCTCGACTGTCGCCTCGACCTTTGCACGAGGCACCATCAGCACGTTTTCGATGCCGGTTCCCCTCCCCATGGTGAGCTCGATGATTTCAGGGGTGTCGGTCTTGCCGAAAACCTGGGCGCCGTTCAGTCGGAGCTGCACCTTGCCGTCGCTGAGGCGTGCCACGATCGGAAGCGAGCTTCGGATTCGGCGCCATCCCGTGTCGAGCCTGTCGAGATCGAGCGCAGTCCACTGCTCGGTCAGCGCATAGTGATGCGACGCGCCGGTCCGCGGGCTCCGTACGTAGAGGATGACCTCGCGGACGTCCTCCAACCCGTAGGTCGGCGAGTGAATGCGGTTCGCACTCCAACCGCCCTCGAACTCACCGTCAGAGTCAGCGTCCCAGCGGTACTCATATCCAAGTCCCGGGGCGGCCACGAGTTGCAGCGTGCCACCCTCGACCGCGCCTTCTAGGTGTGCGCGGGGAGTCCAGAACATGGCCATGACAGAAACGACGCCGATGACCAGCACCATCCCATAGGTCTGCACGACGCCGTTTTGCAGCCGGGACAGGAACCGCCCGAGCTCGCGTGCGTTGAAGCTTGGAAGCCTGGTGAGGAGCGCATCGACGAATGTCATGTCAGTGCGACCCACGAGGGTGGCGACTTGCTTGATGGGACCGATGATGATCGCGTCGTAGAGCTCGTCGACCCGCCACTTGTCAAAAACGAGCGCGTAGAGCCTCGCAGGAACTTTCTCGGCGAGCACGTCCTTACTCTTGTTGCGGTAGAGCACCCACGCCGAGCCGATGCCAATCGCCATCGCCGCAAGCGCCAGTCCCGAAGCGATGTTGATGATCTTCATGCTCTCGGGATGCGCATGGCCGGTGACAGACGCCTCCATCCACTCACCCCACCAACTCGGCAGGTGGCTGCCGATTACCGGGACGATGTGTGGCATCCCGAGGTAGCCAGCGAAGATCGCTCCCAAGCCCAAGAAGATCAACGGAATCTTCATGCTGGCAGGAGACTCGTGCGGGTGCGGATCGTAGCCGTGACCGCCACCCGACTCCCCTGCGCTCCGGTACTCGCCGGTAAATGTGAGAAAGTATAGGCGAAACATGTAGAAGGCCGTCATCACGGCGGCAAGCGTCAAACCGATCAGGGTGAACCACCCGACCGCGACCATCAGTCGATCGTCCGACCGAAAGATTTGGGCGGTCGCGCCAAGCAGAATTTCATCTTTGGAAAAGAAACCGCTCGTGAGTGGAACGCCGGCAATCGCCAGGCAACTCACCAAGAACGTCCACCGCGTGGTAGGCAGTTGCTTCTTGAGGCCGCCCAACTTGAAGATGTCGGCGTCGCCGTGAGCGTGGACTGCGTGCATCACCGAGCCGGCACCGAGGAAGAGGCACGCCTTGAAGAAAGCATGCGTAAACACGTGGAAGAAACCGGCGGCGAAATACCCGACCCCCACCGCAGCAAACATGAAACCGAGCTGGCTCACGGTAGAATAGGCGAGGATCTTCTTCATCTCGCGCTGCGCGACCGCGATGGTAGCGGCGAGAAGCGCAGTCAGGGTGCCGGTGACCGCGATGACCGACATTGCGACGTCCGAGGTGATGAAGAGCGGGGAGAGGCGGCAGCACAGGTACACGCCCGCAGTGACCATGGTCGCGGCATGGATGAGTGCGGAAACCGGGGTGGGACCAGCCATCGCATCCGGAAGCCAAACGTAGAGGGGGATCTGGGCGCTCTTGCCGGTGCAACCCAAGAAGAGGAACAAACACGCCACTGTTGCGATGCTCGGGACCACGCCAAACGGCCACACCGGGAAATTCGGGCGGAACTGACCGCTCACCGCAGCTGCATTGATGTCGGCAAACTCGAACGATCCTACAACCCCGACGAGGATGAACATCCCGATCAGGACACCAAAGTCACCGACGCGGTTGGCGACGAACGCCTTTCGGCCCGCCGATGCGTAGTCGCGGTTCTCGTACCAGTAGCCGATCAACAAGTATGAGCACAGGCCGACCCCTTCCCAACCGACGAACATCACCGGAAGGCTGCTCCCTAGAACCAGAATCAGCATCGAGGCCATGAAGAGATTGAGGTAGCTGAAGAATCGGGGGTAGCCGTCGTCCTCCGACATGTAGCCCACGCTGTAGAGATGGATCAGACCTCCCACCCCGGTGACGATCAGGGTCATCACACCGCTGAGGGAATCCATCAGGAACCGAACGTTGATCGGTACTTCGGCTCCATTAGGCAGTTTCAGAGAAAACCACTCGTAAAACTGATAGATGAGCGCGGCTTTATGACTGTCTTCAGCGCGGAGGGCAAACAGCTCCGCAAAAGAAGTAACCGCGAGGATGAACGACACGGTGACTGACCCGACGCCGATGAAGCCGACCAGGCTCCTAGGAAGACGGCGACCAAACAGGCCATTGACCACCGCTCCGGCCAGCGGAAACAAGATGATCAGGAGCAGCGTGAGCTGCTGAGAGGCGTCTTCATGCATGGCGCGGTCAGTACTTGAGGAGCGTGGCCCTGTCGGTTTCGATCGTTTGGCGGACTCGGAAGTAGGCGATCACGATAGCCAAGCCCACGGCGGCTTCTGCTGCAGCCACGGCGATCACGAAGAACGCGAAAGCCTGCCCGTCGTGGTTGCCTGGGTAAGCGCGGTTGAAAGCGAGCAGCAGCACATTGACCGAGTTGAGCATCAGCTCGATCGACATGAGCTGGATCAACATGTTCCGGCGCGTCAAAAACCCTACGGCGCCAATGCCGAACAAGACGGAGGCGAGAGCCAGGTATGCGCTGATGCCCATCGCGTGTTTACTCCGTTGGGCTCCGCGCGATCGCGATCGCGCCAATGATGGCAACCAGCAAGGTGATCGAAATCAGCTCGAAGGGGACGAGTGCGTTTCGATAAATCGCGAACCCCAACCCCTCGACGGTGCCGAAGTCCGCATCTACCGTAACCCAGGCCGCATCGAAGCCGCCCAACGAAGTGGCTACGACCAAGAAGACGGCAAGCGTAAGCGCCCCCGCCGTGCTTCGCGAGACCAGCCTGCCTTCGATCGGCCCCGTCTCGGCCTCCGGCCCGATCAACATGATGACGAACACGAACAACACGACGATCGCGCCTGCGTAAACGAGTAACTGGAGCGCGGCGAGCAGATGCGCGTTCAGCGTCAGGAACATCCCGGCCAGGGAAACGATGTGCACCAGCAGACCCATGGCCGCGCGCAATGGGCGACGCGCTGCCACGGTGATTAGAGCACCGACGATCGCGAAGATCGCCGTAACCACGAACAACGTCGCGCCCGCGCCCGTCATGCCACCTTCTCCACCTTGCGGCGTACGCTGTCGTCATGCCGTACATCGACCGGCAGCCCGTTACGGGCGGCATCGATGAATTCATCACGGAACTTTTGAACGAAACCCAGCAATGGCATGGCGGTTCCGTCGGCGAAAGCACAAATGGTGTTGCCCATCATATTATTCGAAATGTCGACGAGAAGGTCGACATCCTCGAGCTTACCGCGCCCGGCGCACAGGTTGTCGAGCACGTCGACGAGCCAACCGGTGCCCTCACGACACGGAGTGCACTGACCGCACGATTCGTGCTTGTAGAACCGCATCAAGTTGCGACACGCCTCGACCATGTTGACGGTATCGTCCATGACGATGGCGCAGCAAGTGCCGAGCATGGTCCCGAGAGCGCGATAGGTGTCGACTCCCATCGGCACGTCGATTTCGCTCTTGCCGTGCCACGCATGAAGTGGCTGGTCTTCTTCGGGAGCATCCACGAGGCGGCGCGGGTCGAGGACTGGCGTCGACGAGCCACCGGGGATGACGGCCTTGAGCGGGCGGCTGCCCAGCATGCCTCCGGCGTAGTCGTAGATGAGCTCGCGCATCGTGATGCCGACGGGGGCCTCGAACAAGCCGGGGTTTCTCACGTGCCCACTCACACCATAGAGCCGAACGCCACCATCGGCCGGAAGCCGGCTGAGCGCGGACCACGCGTCGCCCCCCATCTCGATGACGTCGGGCACCACGGCGATCGTCTCCACGTTGTTTACGATCGTCGGCATGCCGAACACGCCCTTCACCGCGGGGAATGGGGGCTTGAGCCGGGGCTCGCCACGCCGGCCCTCGAGAGAGTTCAAGAGCGCCGTCTCCTCACCGCAGATGTATGCGCCCGCGCCGGTGTGCACGTAGATTTCGATCTCGTGATCGATCCCAAATGGCCGGGCACCGAGATACCCAGCGTGGCGCGCGTCTGCGATCGCTTCTTCGAGACGTGCTACCGAAAACGCGAGCTCGCCCCGCACGTAGATGTACGCCACGTGCGAACCGATCGCATAACACGAGATGATCGCTCCCTCGATGAGCCTGTGGGGGTCGAGGTCCATGAGGCTGCGATCTTTGAAGGTTCCAGGCTCGCTCTCGTCGGCATTGATGACGAGGTAGACCTGGTCATCGGGCCCCGGATTGAGGAACCCCCACTTGACACCCGCCGGGAAACCGGCCCCGCCACGTCCGCGGATGTTGGCCTTCTTGACCTCGCCCTTGAGCTTGGCCGGCTCGATCGAGGTGAGGGCTCGCTTGGCGACACGGTAGGCGCCGGCGCGCTCGGCATTGGCGATCTTCCAGCTCTCGGCGATGCCGTACCGCGTAGTCAGCAATGGCTTGGTCGGGTTACTCATGACTCGTCACCTACGGGGTCCGGCGCGGGCGGAGGCTGCGAGGCCAACCGCACAGCCTCCGGGCTTGGTGGTGGCGGGGCGGTGGAAATCGGTGCCTTGGTGGGTGCCCCGAACGTCGCATGGGTGGAAAACTCGCGGGCGGCTTCCTCGGCTCCCTTCGTGACGTGTGCGTCGATGATCTGATCGAGGAGCTCGACGTCGAGGTTCTCGTAGTAACGGTCGTTGATCTGGACCATGGGAGCCTGGCCGCAGGCGGCGAGACACTCGGCCTTGAGGAGGGTGAACTTGCCGTCCGAGCTGGTATGGCCGGCAGTGCATCCGAGCTTGTTCTCGAGGTGATCCTGAATGGCCTTGCCGCCGCGGAGGTCGCAAGAGAGGGTTCGACACACCCAGACGACGTTCTCCCCGACCGGCTCGTCGAAGAACATCGTGTAGAAGGTCACCACGCCTCGAACGGTGGCCGTCGAAAGGTCTAGTCGTTGTGACACATAGTCGACCACCTCCGGACTGATCCATCCGTTCTGACGCTGGCACAACCAGAGTAAAGGTAGCAGCGACGCTCGACGCTCGGGGTAGCGGGTCAATAGCTCGTCGACCTCTCGTTCGCGTTCCGGCGTAAGCGCAAATGCCATGGCAGAGCGCCCGGACGCTAGGCCCGACCGACCCCCCTGTCAAGCTCGGCAAACGCGCGAATCGGCGCCTGGAGCAAGCTGAATCGAACCCGCTTTCCTGTAGGGCTTCGAGCCGCTACCGTCCGGAACCACGCTGCGGCGGCACCGATGCCAGAAGACCCCAACGAGCTTCCCAACGTTCCCGGGCCGACAGCGCCCGCCGGAGACGAACGCAACATCGGTCTGTGGGTTGGCATCGGATGCCTCGGGGTGGTGATTTTATCCTGCTGCCTCTTGTCCTACTGGGCGCAGACTTTCGGCTTTCGTTGGATCTTGAACCAGAGCGACGAGACTCGAAGCTGGGCCTCGAGGGTGGTTCTGACCGGCGCCCTAGAGGGGATACGGGCCAGTTGCGTCGAAGGAGTGGCGACCGAAGATGCCCAGAGATGGTTTCATTCAAACATGACCTCAGAGGCACGCAACCGATTGTGCAACATCGATGAGGCAACGATCCAAAAGATCGCAGCGCCCGATCAGGTGACGGGCCAGTTGTTGGCCGCGATCGGAGAGCCCGACGTGGCTGCGCAGTTCGGGATGGACCCGGCGCTCTGCTACCGATACGCGACCGAGACGGTCCGCATCATCGGATGCTTCGAGCGAGACGCCGAATCGGGGGTCGTTCCCTACAAGATCATCGGCGTCGAGTAAGCATGGCCCCAAACGTCATGGGTTGCGCTTGAACCCAACCGTGAGCCCTGCGCTTCCAGAGTAGTCGCGCGGCCGTAGTTGCACGAGCACGCATGGCTCGATACCATCGTCGACGAGACAGTCCGCAACCGCGCAATACGTCCGGTGCTGCCTGAGCCCGTGCCACCGTAGCCCTGCCGGCACTTCTCGCTTCGGTGGATGTCGGAACACCGTGGTCGATTCATCTTTCTCGATAAAAACGATCTCTCCTTGAAGGATGTTCTCGTTCTCGGAGAACATGAGCTCGAGCATTCTCCAGAAGGACGCCTCACCTTCGGCGACCTCCTTGGCGGTGAGAGTGATTCGTTCTTGGCGCATCCGCTTGAACACGGGCTTCAGGTTCGGAGGCAGCGATTCTTCGTCGCCCTCCTGCGCACGCAAGAGCAGACGTCGCCTCTCGACGACCGCGCGAAACTCGAGAAGGTTTAGGGCTCGGTGCCTGAGCTCGTCGAACTCGTCGATATGCGGGGCCGCCGCACTGTGACAACTAGACTTCCCGCTACAGCCCCCGAGGAGCGAAGCACCCAAGAGGACACAAGCGAGGCCTCGGCGCATGTTCGATACATTAGTCGACGCGCCCGACAACCCCAACTAAAGTTGACTCGATGTCGCTCATCGAATTCCGTGGGGTCAAGAAGGCCTTCGGGCCGAAGGTAGTCTACCAAGACCTGAACCTCGAGATCGAGGAAGGTGAGCTTTTGACGATCATCGGTGGCTCGGGTCAGGGCAAGAGCGTCATGCTCAAGATGCTGATAGGCCTGTTGGAAATCGATGGGGGCTCGATTTTCTTCGACGGGCAAGAGATTTCGGGCTTCACCGACGCGCAGTACGCCCCCATCCGAAGGCGCGTCGCAATGCTGTTCCAGGCGGGCGCGCTATTCGATTCACTCAACGCGAAGGAGAACGTGGCTTACGGCCTTCGCGAGCAGCTCGACATGACCGAGAAAGAGGTCTCGGAACGCGTGCGCGAATCGCTATCACACGTGGGGCTTCCTGGCACCGAAGAGACATGGCCCGCCGACCTATCGGCCGGCATGAAAAAGAGGGTGTCTTTGGCGAGAGCGCTCGCGATTCGGCCCGAGGTCTTGCTGTACGATGAGCCGACCACCGGGCTCGACCCCATCAACGTCACGCGGATCGCAGACCTCATAGTCGACTTGAACGATCGCATACAGGTCACCTCCGTGGTCGTCACACACGACATGGATACGGCCCTGGCGATCAGCGACCGTATCGCTATGATTCAGGATGGCTTCGTGATTTTTTCCGGCACGCCCGACGAGGTGAGGGCCTCGGATGACCCCCGCGTGCGCGACTTCATCGAAGGGAACGCGCCAGTCGACGAGGACACCGAAACTCTGCTAAGGAGTGCTGGGTAAGGGGCTGGATTGGGCAAGAGATGAAGACGACCTCCGGTACTCGCCTTCGCGTTGGCATATTCGTCCTGCTCGCGCTGACGATCGGCGCCGCGATCGCCTTTGCCATCGGGGCTCAAGAGAACGTCTTTTCGGCCAAGACGACCTATTACGCGATCTTCGAAGACGTGGGCGGGTTGCAACAGGGCAACACCGTCCGTGTCGCAGGCGTCAACGTGGGCTCCGTGACCGACGTCGCGATCGGCGAAGGGGGGACTATCGCGGTTTATTTTCGCATCATCGACGATGCCGCCCATCTCGTGCGCGGCGACCCTAACGTACAGGTGGACAAGGACGAACCGGACCAGCCGAGCTTCGCCTCGATCGGCAGCAAGGGGCTTCTCGGAGATCGCATCGTCGAGGTCACTGTGGGTTCCGACGCGTACCCTCAGTGGGACCCCGACACGCCGATTCCGTCTTCGGTCGGTGGCGGCATCATGGCGCTCGCCGAGCGGACGCTCTACGAGGCCGAGGGCACCGCACACAACCTGCGACTTGCGACCGACCCGTTCGCCGACCAGGAGTTTTCCGAGGACCTGAAGGAAACGGCCCGCAACCTCGCCAAGGCCTCGGGGATGCTCGCCAGCGGTGAAGGTACGATAGGGGCGCTCATGACCGACGAGCAGCTTGCTCGTGACGTCAAAGGCGCCGTGAAGAACCTGAGGTCAGCCGGAAACCAGGTTACTAAGCTCGGTGAGAGCCTCAACCAAATCAGCGAAGAGATCCAAAACGGAGACGGCACCGCTCATGCGCTTTTCTATGGCAGCGAGGGAACCGAGGCGATCGCAAACATCCGAGACACCTTCGGGCAGCTGAACGAGATCCTCACGGAGGTCCGCCAAGGGGACGGGACGATCAACCAGTTGATCTACGGCGAGCTCGGCGACTCCTTCATGACCAACCTCCAGAACGCCAGCGACGACATCGCTTTTCTCACGAAAGAGATGCGCGAGGGGAAAGGCACCATCGGCGCCCTGCTCACCGATCCTTCCGTCTACGAAGACATCAAGCGACTCTTGGGCGACCTCGAGCGCAATGACATCCTTCGAGCGTTGGTTCGCTATTCGATTCGCCGAGACGAGCCACGCGAGCCTGTCGAAGTCGAGATCAAAAAAGAGTAGTGCCGTGCGTGTGTATCTCGATCTGCTGCGGAAGGTGCTGGAAGACGGCGTCGACCGTGAAGACCGGACGGGGACCGGCACACGAAGCATCTTCGGCCACCAAATGCGCGTGGATCTGAGCGAAGGCTTTCCGCTGCTGACGACCAAGAAAGTCCACTTCAAGTCGATCGTTCACGAGCTCCTGTGGTTCGTCCGCGGTCAAACCCACGTGAGTCACCTCCAAGAGGTTGGCGTTTCGATTTGGGACGAATGGGCAACCGCCGAGCAGACCGCGCGCTTCGGTCGGAGGGAGGGTGATCTCGGACCGGTGTACGGCCATCAGTGGCGCAACTTCGGGGCAACCCTGGGCGAAGACGGTTCGTACAAGCAAGATGGGTTCGACCAACTCAGCCACGTGATCGAGCAAATTCGGAAAGATCCGCAGAGCCGTCGCCTCATCGTCTCGGGGTGGAACCCTCTCGAGGCCGAGAAGGTGGCGCTCCCCCCTTGTCACACGCTTTTCCAGTTCTATGCGCATGAGGGTCGATTGAGCTGTCAGTTGTACCAGCGGAGCGCCGACGTGTTTCTCGGGGTGCCTTTCAACATCGCAAGCTACGCGCTGCTGACGATCATGGTGGCCAAGGTTTCGAATCTCGATCCTGGTTACTTTGTCCACACCTTCGGCGATGTCCATCTCTACAAGAACCACTTCGACCAAGCTCGAACGCAGTTGAGCCGTAACCCACGACCCCTGCCGACGATCGAGCTCAACCCGAGCGTGAAGAGCCTGTTCGACTTCCGATATGAACACTTCGCGCTCGAGGGCTACGATCCCCATCCGCGCATCAAGGCACCGGTGGCAGTGTGACCGAGTCGCACGAGACGTTGCCCCCGCTGGCACTGATCGTCGCGGTCGCTCGGAACGGCGTCATCGGAAAGGACGGCGCCCTGCCCTGGCATGTCTCTGAGGACCTCAAGCACTTCAAAAACACGACGAAAGGGCATGCCGTCATCATGGGTCGCAAGACTTTCGAGTCGATCGGACGCCCGCTACCGCACAGGCGCAACATCGTCATCACACGACGCGAAGGCGCATCGTTCGCGGGCTGCGAGGTGGCCAATGGCCTGACCGAAGCGATCGACCTCGCGCGAGCGTCCGATGACTGCCCGTTCATCATCGGGGGGGCAAGCCTCTACGAAGAGGCACTGCCGCTGGTGACCGAAATCCATCTCACGACGATCGATAGAGAAGTCGAGGGCGATACGCAATTCCCGGGCGACCTTTCGGCCTTCGAGGAAGTCGAGACCCGTCCCGGCACGACCAAAGGCATCGTCTTCCGCCTCCTCCGCCGAAAAGGAGACAGTCCCCATTTCATCGCCGGATGAGTTCTTGGAGGGCTTGGTATCCGCGCTGCGCTTGCGGGTCGTCGACGAGGATGGTGGAGGCTTGTAGTTGCCCGGTCGGAGACGCAGTGGCGGGCTGCTTCCTGCGGTTCCCGAGCGTCTTCTTGGCCACCAGGTGACCCTCGAGCTCCTCTTCGCGAATCGGCGCGGGCATGCCCTCTTCTTTAGGCTGTTCGGCTACGATGTCGGGCGAAATGCCCTGCGCCTGAATCGACTGGCCCGACGGCGTGTAGTACCGGGCAATGGTCAACTTGAGCGCGCTTCCATCGGGAAGCTCGAAAATGTTCTGCACGCTTCCCTTGCCGAACGTACGCGTGCCGACGAGTACGGCACGCTTGTGATCGCTGAGCGCGCCCGCGACGATCTCCGCTGCGCTCGCCGTCTGTTCGTTGATCAAGATGACCATAGGCCACTTTGGGCGCGTTCCGCTTTTGCGCGCAGAGAACTCCTGAATGAGCTCTCCTCCCCGGCTCCGTGTGGTCAGAACGACACCCGAAGATAGGAACTCGTCACTTACGAGCACAGCTTCGCGAAGCAGGCCGCCCCCGTTGTCACGCAGGTCGAGCAGTAGCCCTTCGATCCCGCCCCTGGGGTGCAGCGCAGTGACTGCTTGGTCGAGCGCCTCGCTCAACAGCTCGGCGGTGTCTTCTTGGAACGCTCGAATTTGAACGTAAACGATCCGGTTTTCGAGGTAGCGGAGGTCGATTGGATCGACGTCGATGAAGGCTCGCCGCAACTTCCGCTCGATCGCCTCCTCTGTGCCTTCACGCCGAATTGTGACGGTCACTTCCGTACCGGGTTCCCCCCGGATCATCCGCACCGCGTCGTAGAGCCGGATGTCGCGCGCCTCTTTGCCCTCGATCGTGAGGAAACGGTCGCCCGGCTCTAGCCCTGCTTTGTCGGCGGGGCCACTCTCGAACACCGTCAGGATCGTCAGCCACCCGTCTCGCATCGACACCTCGACTCCAATTCCTGCGAAACGACCCTCGGCGTCGCTCTCGAGAATGACGTAGTCCTCAGGCTCGAGAAACACCGAGTGAGGATCGAGCGCCTCGGTCAGCCCGCGTATCGCTCCGTACACCAGGCTCTTCTGATCGACCGGCTCGACGTAGTTGACCTCGATGTACGCCAGAGCCCGAGCGAAGATCGTGAGCGGCTGGAACGGGCTCCGCCGTGCTGGAGCCTCGGACGCAGTGACCACCACGAGCGCCAAAGCCAGCAAGCCCACGATGACGAGCCGCTTTTTGTGGGAGGTTTTATGACCGGACATGGATTTCAGACCTTAAAGATTGACACTACTTCTATCCATGGGTAGGACCACCAGATACATGAGCGCGGCGCAACCTACATGGTACGCGTTCGCATGGAGTTTCTCACGATGTCGACGACTGATAAGCGCAAGCAAAGCCTCTACTTTCCTGAATCGATGCTACACGACATCAAGCACGAATCGGCAAGGCTCGACCGCTCGCTCTCATGGATCGTCCAGCGCTGCGTGAAGATCGCCCTTCCCGAGATTCGCAAGCTGCCCTCGGTCAACGATATCCCGGACTCGCCCGAGGACGTAGCAAAGAAGTAAGCTCCCAGGCGTGGAGTACGACAGCGAGTGCTTCGTCGAGGCGGCAGACGGGACGCGTTTGTTCGTCGAGACGCTTGGAACGGGCACACCGGCCATCATCCTGATCGATGGAATCGGTTGTGAAGGCTTCGCCTGGCGCTATCTGCGACCCAGGCTCGCGGCCCGCCACCGGGTCGTTCACTCGCATTTTCGCGGGCATGGGCGAAGTGGGCCTCCCGTCGACCGCGATCAGCTTTCGATTGAGGACCTTGCTCGCGATCTTCGCGACGTCTGCGACCACCTAGGGATCGAGAGCGCCGTCCTCGCTGCGCATTCGATGGGCGTCCAGGTAGCCCTCGAGCTCTACCGTCAGCACCCGGATCGCGTCGTCGGGCTGGTGCTGATGTGCGGGACGTTCGGGCGCATCACAACGACGTTTCACGGCACAGACCTACTCGACCAAGTGCTCCCTAGCCTCGTCCGTGCTGCGCAATCCTTTCCAGGAATGGCGCGTGCGGTCTGGGGACGCATACCGGCGGCGATTGCCTTTAGGGTCGCGTGCGCCGGTCGTGAGCTCGATGCCGAACGCATTCAAGAAGAGGACTTTCAGCGCTACTGGGAGCATGCCGCGCTGATGGATCCAGACATCTTTCTCCGGATGCTGCAACTGGCGGGTGAGCACGATGCTCGAGGTTTTCTCGAAGAGGTACGAGCTCCGACGCTGGTCATCGCTGCGGAGCACGACACCTTCACGCCGATGGCCCTCGCTGAGGAAATGGCGGGCGCCATTCCGTACGCCGAGCTCGAGGTCATTCCCGAAGCCAGTCACGCGGCACCTGTCGAGCAGCCGGATCGAATCGCCGAGCGGATCGAGGAATTCGTCAGTAGTCGGCTCGAAATAACTGCTGACCCATGAGCACGAACGTGCTCTTCGGGACGAACGATTCGTTGAGAACCCGCACGAATGTACCGTTGGAGCTGCCGAGGTCGGTGAGAAACACGTGGCCAACCTCTGAGTGAATCCGACAGTGAAGACCCGACACGTAGCCGTCCTCCGGGAAGACGACGTCGCCGCGCTCTCTTCCGAGATGAATACCCGCGGGCGGAATCGGAAAGCAGTTACCCGTCGTCTCGCGGCCAATCACGAGACAGATGCGGCCCAAAAAGCCCTGGTGCGGGCTCCCCATCAGCTGGGTGCCATCGGGTGAAGCATCGGGGGCGGTCGGCGCTTCGAAGCGAAGAATCTCCTGGCCCACCCGAAACACACTCCCGTCGAATAGCTCGATCGGGACCTCGGCCTCGACCCTGATATAGATCCCATTCAGGCTCTCCATGTCTCTGACCACCAGCTGGTCGCCCTCGAATCGGAACTCGCTGTGTTCAGGCGACAGATAAGCATCGTTGGCGAAGATGCCGCCGGTGCCCCGTCCGATGAGCGTAGGCCCATCCCCGAGCGGAAACGCCTCGCCCTCGGAGCCATCTGGCTGGATGAGAATGAGCTTGGCCCGCGCGGCGCTCCGTCGTGGCGCAGCAGCCACGGCCGGGGCTGAAACTCGCTCCTCAGGAATGTCGGACCGGCGGTTGGGCGCAGGCGCAGCATCGAGATCATGGCCGCACACGTGACAGAACCGGAAGTTCTCAGGCACCTGGGCGCCGCAGTTGATGCATGGCGCCGCCGCCTCTGCGAGCGGAGCAAGCTCCTGCGGAAGTGGAGCCGCCGCCGCGGCTGGCTCGGACCGGACGGCCTGAACCGGACTAGGATCTACGTCTACCGCTCGCGCAACCGGCTCAGCTGCCGCCAGCGCCTCGGCCGCCTGCATGCGTCGCGGAGGCTTCGTGCCGGTGCCGACCTTTGGGCTCCCTCCGGGCGGCGTAGGCGCCGAAAACGATCTCGGCTTCGACGATTCACGCGGTAGCTCCGCGCCGCACCCCAGACAGAACTTGTAGTGATCCTGATTCTCTTTACTGCACCGGGAGCAGACGATCATGCGGTCACCTCCACCCGAAGCAAGTTCCTTCCCAGAAACAGGTAGTCCCCGTGGCTGAGCTCGCGCTCGCCCCGGATTCGCAAGTAGGTGCCGTTCTGTGAGCCAGCATCGACCAGCTCGAGCGTGTCGCCAGACATTTCTACCCTGGCGTGACGCGGAGACATGTGCACGTCGTCCGGGAAGTTGATGTCGCAGTCTTCTCGACCGATTTCGACCGTACGCTCGTGCGCACAGCAGACGATTCCGTCCATCCCGCCCTCCAAAATCTGTGTGACTCGGAACGCACTCGGGCGCCGCGGAGACGAATAGAAGTACGTTTGGTCGGCTTCTGGCCCCGAGGAGTCTTTGGGGGTTGCGTCGACTCGAAAGAGTTGCTGGCCGCACATGAAATGGTCGCCGATCTGAATCGGTGTCGCACCACGCGTGCGGATGTATACGCCGTTCAAGCTGCCCTCGTCTCGCACGACCAGTCTGTCGCCGCGGTAGTGGAAGTTGGCGTGGTTCGGGCTGAGCCAGTTGTCGCTCGGGAAAGGAATCTGGTCGGCCTCCCGACCAGCCACGTGCTCGGTGGCCTGCAGCAGGTAGCTCAGCCCTTCTCCCATCGCCTCGTCGCCTCGAACCACGATCAGCCTCGCCTTGCCCGGCATTTGCATGGCGCCGAAATATCTCGTTTCGAGCGTCTGTGCCTCGCTCGGTACCCCTGCGCCGCATGCTCCGCAGAACTTGTGTCCGGACGGAACTGCGCTTGCGCACTCCGTGCAGACGTAATTGCGAGCTTGCTCCATGCCCTAATTCCCCTCTTGGCTCGACCTTACAGTCGCAAACCTAGAGGCAGTTGTAGGCCATCGAAACACCCCTCGTCAATGCGCACAGCCTGACTGGAATCACAGCGTCGAAGGCCTGCGAGGCCTCCACTCCCGGCTGAGCGACCCATAGGCCTGTTCCAACGATTTGTGGAGGAAAAGCTCGACCAAAGTCGCTTGTGCATCGACATCGCTCTTTGCCGCAACCTCGCGCATCGCCAGCCGGAGATCAGATGGCTCGCCATCGCCTGGCTCCGTGCGGACGAAGATTTCCCCCTGCTCGCCCTCGGGCGAGAACCCCAGCACGATCAGCCTCGCCGACTCACCCTCCCGGCTCGCCAAGCGAATCACCATGATCGTCTCGAGTGTCTGCGGGTCGGTATGCACAGGGCTCGACCCATGGGTCAAGCCGGCGATACGGCCGATGGTCTCATGTACGTTGCTGATCGTCCGGTCGAGATTCGAGAGCGCGGCATGACTCAGTGACGACGGCAGATCGGTTTTCCACGCCGTGTTGAAGCCTTGTTTGGAAAGCCACGAGCCGACCTCTTCGGCAGATGTTCCAGCAAGCGGCAAGGTCTTGAGAAGTTGTCCGTCCCGGTCGAAGAGAACCAGAGTGTAGGCACCCAGGCGAATCCCGAGGCTCTTCTCCGGGGCGCGGTGCGCGACGGCGAGCGCGCATGGCTCATCCAGCCAGACCAGGAGCTCGCCCGGCTTGGCGATGAGGCGCGCGGCCAAGATCACCGCGTCGGTCGCGGCACGCCACTCCGTCGGCGTCACGACGCCAAGTCGATTCCAACGTTCTCCGCAGCCCGCAATCTGCACCATCGAGCAACGCTCCTCCAGCGCGACCCGAGCGTACACCGGCAATGCCAACGCTTCAATCGAGGTCTCAGTTCGCCGCTGACCACACCTTTGCTTGTAATCGCGCTGCGACTACCCTCTCGTCGATGGACCTTCTTGCAGGCGCCCTTCTCGAACGACCGCCCGGCCCAAAGTACGTCTCGGCGCTTCGCTACGCAGAGCTCGCCCCGATGGCGCCACTGCCCAAGCCGACGACCCTGGCGCGCTGGCGCCGCGAGCTGCCCTCCGATTTTCAGCTCGGCCTTCGAGCACCCGAGAGCTGCTGGCGATCTTCGGACGGCCCGCTCCGACTGAGCGACGAGCTCGAACGAGGGCTCGGCTGGCTGGCGGAAGCAGCACATGCCCTCGAGGCGTCGGTCTTGGTAATCGCTACCGGCCCGGCGGTGACTACGGGAGCCCGCGATCGCCAGCGGCTTCGAGAGTACTTCGCGCGGGTGCCGAGAGCGGAAGACCGGGTGGTAGTCTGGCGGCCTTCGGGCCTTTGGGAGCCAGAATTGCGGCAAGGGATGGCGGATTCGCTTTCGGCGATCGGAGGGTTTGACGCGATCGACGACCCGGCCCCTCGCGAGGACGTTCTCTACGCCTCCCTTCGTGCCGAGGGCCTTCGACGTTCGTTTTCGCATGCTCTGCTGCTCGAGGTGCTCGAAAAGCTCGAGCACTCCGGCGCATCACGGGCCTTCGTCTCGATCGAGTCCCGGCAGTCGTTTCGAGAGGCACAGCTGCTGCAGTCGTTGTCCGAAGGGCAGGTGTGAGGGCAAAGATCGACCGTGTGGACCAACCGGAGCCTGGGCTCCTGTGCGTCACGATCAGGGTAGACGAGGCGAAAGCCGTGCTCTTACTGTCGACTCATCCGGGTGCGCTTGGGGCCGGCATCGTCGACGACCGGCCTCGCGGAGAACGCGCTGGCCAAGCGGTTTCTCAGCTTCGACGCCATGCTAAGGGCGCCGTCATCGATCGCATCGAGCAGAGCAATCGCTTCATCCGCCTCTCGCTCTCGCGCGCCGGGATCGCGCGCTTCTTGGTCTGCGCCCCCCGCAAACCACACGGGGGCTGGTGGCTCGCGGAGGCGGACGGGTCGATCGTCGTACGCTCCCCTGGTGCACGCCCCGTCAGCCTCGACGAAGACGATCACTTCCGAGAGCGGGATCTGGCGTCGCTCAGAGAGTCGGGGCAGATCGTCTTCGGCGCCCACCGGGCAGCTCGGAAGAGCCAGCTCCGCGGTCTCCTCGACAAATATCACAAGCGCCTGTCGAATAAGCGCGACGCGATCCTTCAAGACCTCGAGCGCGCAGCCCAAGCGAACGAGCTCCACGAGCGGGCGACACTCATTCTCGCGTATTCATCGGAAATTCCAGCGAATTCGACCTCATTTGAAGCCAAGACCTGGGAGGAGAATCCGCGAGCCGTCCGCATCGAGCTCGACCCTACGAAGAGCCCAACCGAGCTTGCCCAGGAGCTCTTTCAGAAGTCCAAACGCCTGAAACGAGGCCTCAACATCGCGCCCCACCGACTCGAAGCGGTCGACTCTGAGCTCGATGCGGTTGAGCGTCTCCAACAGCAGTTCGATCAAGAGGGACCGGACACCTTGGCCACCAGGCTTGCCGAGCTTGGCGTTACGACCACCTCCCCGAGGGAAGAGGCCCGTAAGCGACGACAGGCGGGCGGCCGCAATCCCTATCGCGAGTTCGTCGCGACCAACGGCGCCCAGGTCCTGGTGGGTCGGAGCGCCGCTGACAATGACCGCCTCACCCTCCGTGTCGCGAGGCCCCACGACCTTTGGCTGCACGCGCGTGGAGTCACCGGGGCACACGTGGTGGTACCGCTCGCCAAAGGAAAGTCCTGCTCGCCCGAAGCTCTGGTAGACGCTGCCACGCTGGCGGCTCACTTTAGCGATCTACGCGGCGAGCTCCTCGTGGACGTGCTCTACACGCCGCGTCGCTTTGTCCACAAGCGAAAAGGGAGCGCGATCGGATCGGTCTCGCTGGATCGCGAAAAAGTGATCGCAGTGCGCATCGAAGCCGAGCGCGTCGCCCGGTTGTTGCGAAACGAGAAGAAAGCTTAAACGCCAACGCCCCAGCCAAGAGACCGGAGCGTCAGCAGACGAGTACCCCCCAAAAAGCAAGAGGGATCGCCACGACAGACTGCGCGAAGGCCCAGAAAAACCTAGGCCTTAGGCCAGGGGCCACCCGGAGGTGACCCCTGGGTCGACCCGAAGGTCGACCCAACGAAGTACGCTATTTCTTTTTGCGCGTTGAGCGCTTCTTCGTTGCGCGCTTCTTCGTCGTGCGGCGCTTCTTGGCTGGACGGCGCTTCTTGGTTGCGCGCTTCTTCGTTGCGCGCTTCTTGGTCGTACGCCGCTTCTTGGTCGTGCGCCGCTTCTTGGTTGCGCGCTTCTTGGTCGTGCGCCGCTTCTTCGCTGGGCGGCGCTTCTTGGTTGAGCGCTTCTTCGTTGCGCGCTTCTTGGTGGTGCGCCGCTTCTTCGCTGGGCGGCGCTTTTTGGTTGCACGCTTTTTGGTCGTGCGCTTCTTTGCAGGCCGTCTCTTTTTTGCGGCCTTTTTGGTTCGTCTCTTTGCAGTCGCCATTTCGACCTCCTCCAAGGTGGGTCAAGATTGCAGGTGCAGGTACCGTATTGTCACGTCACTTCACGTGTCAAGCGGAACCGCACATGAATTATACATAACTATGATGTATTTGAGCGAAAAGTTTTGCAACTACGAAGCTCAACACCTTGGAATCGTTGATGAACGTTGATCTGTCAGGCCACACTGAAAAGCTGAAGAAAGTTCGCAAAGGGGGATCACGGTTGCGATCGGTTCGGGCACTCGCGTGGAGTTTGGGGCGCTTGCACGGCCCCAATCGCATTGCGTCGTATGCGTCCTCGGACTACATTTCCGACCGGCTGGGGAACACCCAGCTCCACTGAGAGGCGGGGACGCGCGAAGTGCGACGCTGAGGCTGGAAACAAACACTGCGCAGCGCCCGTTCAAAACCTGACGCCTGCGAGAGCAGGCGTAAGGGGACATTTTTGGCGATAAGGAGTCCCGATGCAGGCGGGAACACACGAATTCAAGGTTGGCGATAAGGCCATCTACCCAAAACAAGGCGTGACCGAGGTTATCTCGATCGAGGAGCGGAAGATCGGCACCGCGAAGATGGAGTTCTACGTGCTGAGGCCACTCGACGGAAAGAACAACGACACCATCATGGTGGCGGTTGGGCAGGCTCGGAAGGTTGGGCTCAGACCCCCGATCTCAGAGACCGACATCAAGGAGATTTTCGCGCTGCTCGAAGAGCAGCCGGTCGTGTTCGACAACCAGACCTGGAATCGTCGGTACCGCGGTTTCATGGACAAAATCAAGACGGGCTCGGTGTTCGACGTGGCCGAGGTCATGCGTGACCTCTACCGGCTGCAGGCAGAGAAGTCTCTGTCCTTCGGCGAAAAGAAAATGCTGGAGACTGCGCGCAACCTAGTCGTGAAGGAGATCGCCGTCGCGCGATCGAGGACCGAGGAAAGCACGCAGGCCGAAATCGAGCAGATCTTCGAGAAGAACTAGCTCTTCCGAGGACGCCCTGGTGTCCCTGCATGCTCTTGGATCGAGCAGCGAGGGACAGCCGCTTCCCACAGACTCGACCGAGGCCCCCCAGCCCGGCCGACCGCGCCTGATCACCGCGAACGCTAAAACGGAAACACGAATGGCGAAAAACACTCTTCTGATCAACGTTGACATCGGGGAAACCCGCGTTGGTCTCATTGCGGACGGGGTCCTCCGCGAGCTCTACGTAGAGAGAAGGCATCACAGATCCCCCGTAGGTAACATTTATCTCGGCCGGGTGACCCGGGTCCTTCCAGGGATGCAAGCAGCGTTCATCGATGTGGGGCTGGACAGGGCTGCTTTCCTGCACGTGGAGGACCTACAGGCCGAGCCGGGCACGGAGGAAGAGGCCGAGAAACCCGACAAGCCTCCTACCAGGGGGCGAAGGAACCGAGTCTCGAGAAAGACGCCGATCGGTGATCTCTTGAACGAAGGGCAAGAGCTCATGGTGCAGGTGTCCAAGGGGCCGATCGGTACCAAGGGCGCCAGGGTGAGCAGTCACGTATCGCTCCCTGGGCGTTATGTCGTGTTCATGCCGACAGTCGACCACGTGGGCGTGTCGAAGCGGATCGGAAACGATCGCGAACGCCGCCGGCTCAAAGAGGTCATCGACTCGGTGAAGCCGCCGCAGGGGGGCGTCGTGGTCCGGACCCTGGCCCAGGGCCTCACCAAAAAGAAACTCAAGGCCGACATCGGTTACCTCGTGAAGCTCTGGGAGCAAACCCAAACGGCCCGCGAGGCCGTCAAGAGAATCCCCGCGCTCGTTCACGAGGAACCCGACATCGTGATCCAGTCTGCGCGTGACCTTTTCACCGAAGAAGTCAACGAAATCGTCATCGACGACCGTGATGAGTACAATCGGCTGAAGGAGTTCTTGACGCTTTTCCTTCCGGAGCGGGCCAATGACGTGCGCCTCTACGAGGGGGCGGAGCCCTTGTTCGATGAGTACGGCATCGAGGAGGAGATCACCCGGGCGTTATCGCACAAAGTTCAACTACCCTCGGGGGGCCACCTGGTGATCGATCATGCAGAAGCGTTGACGGCGATCGACGTCAACACAGGCCGATTCACGGGCAAGGGGCGTGACGTCGAGCAGACGATTCTGCAGACTAACCTCGAAGCGGTGCGTGAGATCGCCTACCAGCTCCGATTCCGGAACATTGGTGGGCTGATCGTGCTCGACTTCATCGACATGGAGCGGCACGCGCACCGAGAAAAAGTCTTCAAGGCGCTGCTCGCCGTCCTCAAAGACGATAAGTCGAGGACGACTGCGATTCGAATCAGCGATCTCGGGCTCGTCGAAATGACGAGAAAGCGAACCCGTCAATCCCTCGGGAGGACTCTCTACGAGCCTTGCTTCTTCTGCGATGGGACCGGACTACTGCAGTCGAAAGAAACCGTATGCCACGAGATCTTTCGACAAATGCGGAGAGAGCGCGATTCTCTTCCGGGTTACAAGATCGTCATCAGCGCGCATCCGGCGGTTTGTGACATGCTCGAGCGCGGGGAAAGAGCGTCCGTCGAAGAGGCCGCCCGGCGTTTTCAGCGGCGCATCGAGTTGAAACCCCGAAACGACTATCATCTCGAACAGTTCGATTTGACCGGAGCTTGAAGCGAATCGATGGCCAACCACCGGGACGACCAACGGACGGATCGACGGCTCACGATCAACAAGGAATTCGAGTCGTTCGACGCGTTCGTTCACGAGTACGTCACCAACGTGTCCCGCTCGGGTGTGTTCATTCGCTCGAAGGACCTGTTGCCGATCGGAACGAAGGTCACCCTCACCTTCACGGTCATCATGGATGATGTGGTTACAATCGAAGGCTCGGGCGAGGTGGTCCGCATCCAGGATGAACCTCCCGGCATGGGTGTCGTCTTCACCGAGCTAACCGATTACTCTGAAGGCCTGCTAGCAAGGCTATTGACGAAGCGGTGAAAAGGGGGCCTAGCGCCTACCCATTTATCCGGGAGCTAGGTAGCCTTTTTCCAGCAGCGCGACCACGATCTCTGCGACTTCGGGGTCGGGTCTACCACTGTGGTTCATCATGTCAGCCAACGTCTCTTGGTTGAGCGCGAGTTGAAGAACGTCTAGCTCTTCGGGAGTCGCTTCGCGGAGCGGCTGTTCGAGCGGCAACGAGATCGAAACGCGGGTTTGAAGCGGTGGAAGCGCGTCGCCGAGGCGACGCATCTCGTCGAGCTGACGCATACCTTCCATCAGGAGACCCTCGATGCTCATCTGAATCGTCGTGGGGAATTCGCGCTCTACTTTCGGAAGCAGGTCGAAAGTCCCCTTGTCCCAAACGAGGATGCGGTAGAACGCCTTGTCTGGAGGAACCGACTCGTCCCCGTTCACGGCTGCGAACTGAACTTTGCCGTCATCGAGGTATATCGAGCCGACGTCGGTCTCGGTGGTGATCTGGAGGACCCCCGTCTTCTTCGAGGCGCTGAAAAGCTGCAGCAGGTCAGGTAGCGCGACTTCGGCGATCGAACCCGTCATCGTGCTGGCCGAGGCCGCGGGCTTCGCGCTCGCCACGTCTTGCATCAGCGCCTTTGCATCTTGAAGAGAGCTGGAGCCGTCCGAAGCGACGACTTTGATGATGCTCGTCCCGATCAGGATGCGATCACCTTCCGCGAGCTTGGTGCGGGTCACCTTCTCGCCGTTGACGAAGCTGCCATTCGTGGACCCGAGATCCTCGAGGAAGATATCCCCAGCCTCGACGAAGATCTTCGCGTGACGGCGTGACACCATGTCCTCGACGAGGACCATGTCGAGCTCGCTCGAGCGTCCGATGACGATCTCTCCCTCGTCGGGCAGAGGAAACTCCCCACCCTGATACTTGCCAGAGATGAAACGCAGCGCCAACGGCAACGTCAAACCTTCGATATCCAACTCCCCTAGCCCTGACCCCATTTTATCGGAACTTCACTCCAATCACCGTTAAGGCTAGGAGCTGGCCATGCAAGCGGTCAAGCCTTTGGCTTAGGAAGGAAGAATCACGCGCGGCTATGGGGAGCCTGGAGGCCCATGTTAGAAAGAAAGAGATGGCCCGAGCAGCGGCTGTAGTGGCTTGTCTGCTGGTGCTTTTGGGGGCGAATCCGGCTGGGGCCCAGACCAAGGACCTCACCAAACGCTGGCGGACGGTCCAAAGCGAGCACTTCGAGGTCAACTACCCCGAGCCGCTTGGGCTCTTGGCGCGGCGGGTCCTCGAAATAGCCGAACGGGCCAATCAACGGTTGGTGCCTCTTCTCGGCGATCAGCCCAAGAAGCGGGTCCAAATTACCCTCACCGACGAGTCGGGTTTCGCCAACGGCTCTGCGGCTGCGCTCCACTACAACCAGATACGGCTCTTCGCGAGCGCGCCCGACGACCTCTCGATCCTCGGTGACTTCGATGACTGGATGACCGTGCTCGTGACCCATGAGCACACCCACATCGTCCACCAAGACAACGTCGGTGGGATTCCGCGCATCATCAACGAGATCTTCGGAAAGGTGTGGACGCCGAACCTGCTCCAACCGCGATGGTTGATCGAAGGGATCGCAACCTATTACGAGTCGGCTCTGACCTCCGGCGGACGACTGCGTTCGACACAGTTCGAGATGTACATGCGCATGGCGGTGCTCGAGGACAATATCCTGCATTTCGATACGCTCAACAACCGCACGGACTACTGGCCGCAAGCCAACATCTGGTACCTGTACGGATCACGCTTCGTGAACTGGCTCGTGCGGAATTACGGGGAAGGCTTCATCGAGGACATGGCGTATTGGTATGGAAGTCGCGCGATTCCCTACAGCGTCAACCGGATGGCCAAACGACTGACCGGCAAGACATTCACCGATCTCTACGGCATGTGGATCGATGATATGAAGGCTTACTATGGGGAAGTCGCTCGGGAAGTCATGAAGGGAGGGATCGTTCAGGGGACGCGGTTGACCTTCGGGGGGCAGGTAGTCCGAGGGCTCCGTTTCGCGGACGATCATCGCCTGCTCTACTTCGTCGCCGATGGCCGGAGCGACCCGCAAGTCCGCCGGATGGATCTAGCCGATGGCAATCGCGTCGAGAGGCTCGTGCGGAGCGCAGGCGAAAGTTATCCGACCGTGCATCCGGACGGAAGCTACTACTTCGAGTCAGCTGATGCGTACAAGACCAACATCTACTTCTTCTATGATCTGTTTCGGTACGAGCCGCGCAAACCGTCGAAACGGGTGCGGCTCACGCACGGTCTTCGCGCGCGCTACCCGGACATCTCGCCGAACGGCGAACAGATCACCTACGTTCGAAACTCGGCAGGAACGCAGAGCCTGTGGATCGCGGACCTCGCGGACATCGAAGGAACCCAGGAGCCCCTCGTGCAAAGCGAGCGCTTCGAGCAAGTGTATACACCGCGCTTTTCGCCGGATGGGACGAAGATTGCCTACAGCGTTTGGCTCAAAGGGGGATACCGCGACATCCACGTGATCGATCTCGAAACTCAAGAGGTCACGAGAGTCACCCGCGACCGCGCGATGGATACGGGTCCTGCATGGTCTCCAGACGGAAGACGCCTTTATTTTTCGAGCGATCGCACCGGCATCGCCAACATCTACGCCTGGGAGCCTGGCACCGGCCGGCTCGTGCAAGTCACCAACCTGGTTTCGGGTGCTTATACTCCCGCGCCGTCCCCGGATGGCACCAAGCTCGCCTACATCGGGTACACGAGCACTGGATACGACGTGTTCCTGATGGACCTCGACCCAGATTTGGACCGACTGGCGCCCGCTTATGCCGATGACCGGCCAGCCCCGGACGTCGCCGAGGGGATCGTCCCCGACATCGGAACCCGCTACGTGGCCGCGCGGAGCTTTTATCCGCGTTTCTGGGGTATCGATCTCGAGGAAGACGCCTTTGGGCGCCAGTTGGGCATATTCACCGAGGGTGAGGATGCCGCGGGCTTTCACTCGTTCTTCGCACGACTCGGCATCAGTCTGACCGAGCGCTACCTCAACGCCGACTTCAGCTACACGCTCAGGCGCTTGCCCCCGAATCTGACGTTGTCGTTGTTCCGACGCGTCGTGCCCCGAGGTGGATTCGTCGTGAACGGTGAGGCGCTGCCCTACGTCGAAGACCTATACGGTGGCCGTTTGTCGGTGAGCTACCTCATCCCGCGCTCGTTCTATAGCAACCGCGTCGGGGCGAGCTACGGGCTCACCTGGACACGCTCGCTCACCGACTTCGATGAGCCGTTCGACCCCAACTTCGCGCCACCGACTTTCCCCGCGACGGGGCTCAACGCGGACATCACGCTCTCTTGGAGCTACACCGACGTCCGTCGACACGAATTCGACTACACGCCGTCGGAAGGTCGTACGTTGGGGGTCAATCTTTCGTTCGCGCACCCTGGCTTCGGGAGCCGGTTTCGGAGCATCGCCGCGTCATGGTTCATTCGGCGCTTCCTCGAGATGCCGTGGGCCCAGCACCACGTGGTCGCGTTCCGATACGGCGGGGGACGGGGAGAAGACAGCCGCGTCGAACGAGGGATCTTTGCCCTCGGAGGTTTTCCTGACACGTCGCTGATCGAGATCCTCAACTTCGAAGAGCTCGGGGGAGTTGCCCTCCGCGGTTATCCCGAGTTCTCGGTCATCGGTGACCGGTTTCAACTCGTGCAGACCGAATATCGGTTCCCGCTTACCCGGGTACTCCGCGGCCCCGAGACCGTGCCGGCGTTCTTCGACCGCATGTATGCGCTGGTCTTCTTCGACTACGGGAACGCGTATTTTGGACCTCTGGATCTGAACGACTTCCGCAAGGGCACCGGGCTCGAGCTGTTGATGAACTTTACACTCGGCTACGTGCAGCCTTACTCCCTGCGCGTGGGGTTCGCGTACGGTCTCGACCGGGGGGGCGGCACGCAGGTCTACGTGAACTTCGGGCGCCCGTTCTAATGCGCGGCTTTGGCGAAGTCGCGACAATCGGTCGCGGCGAGCTCCCGCGGCCGGAGCACCCCACCGAGCTCTGGCTTGTAGTTGAGCTCCTGGACGAAGACGACGCTCACCGCCTGCACTTGGAAGGGGGGCTCGGCGTCACGGTTCCACCACCGACAAAAGTACCGCCCCATCCACGGGCGAAACGGTGCGTAGTGATCGCGCGAGATGTTCGCCCAATAGGTGCGCCACGCCATGTTCGGCATCTCTCGGTAGTACCGCTCCGGGCGCTCGAGACTCACCTCGGGAGTGCCGTGTAAAAGGTCGATATCGGTACCGTTGTCGAGCTTTCCGATGACGACCCACCATCCTTGAATCGTTACGTCGGTATTGGCGAACATCCGCCACCGCTGATCGAGACGAAGAACCTGACCCACGGTTTGCAATGGTTCGGGCATCGTATTCATGCCTGAACCGAGGGCCAGCGTGTTGGATGCGATCGTGTACGCGAGAAGAAAGCCACCGAGCGCTTCAGGCCAACGACGTGGGCGCCACTCAACCGTGCTGCCCTGGCCGACGCGCCACCCGAGGCGGTCCCAGAACGAGGCTGGGAGTGCCGGAAAGAGCGCCAGAGACGTGATCGGCTGGAAAGTACCGACGTCCACGACCAAGAAGATACCCACATGCAATCCGATCCCGAGCAGCACGGCAAGCACACGACACAGGTCACGCCGCCATGGACTGAACAGCAGGATCGGGATCGCGCCCTCGGTGAAGAGTGTCGCGTGAGTAAAGAGCTCGAGGACCTCGGGAAACTGCGCAACATACTCGCCAAGTGGCCGCGCGTAGCTCGCCTTGTTGACGACGGCGTACAGCGCTCGGCCTTCCCACCATGCATCGTACTGAAGCTTCGAGATCGTCGCGATGAGATAGACGAAAAAGCCCTGCAGCAAAAGCGCAGCGCTTCCGATCGACAGCACCGGCGACGCGAGCGAAGGAGCCAAACGCCGCTTTGCATCGATCGAGAAGACGGCCCCGAGCGGTAAAAACATGCCCCACATCAAAAGGAAGCGAATGAGAGAGTCCCCGTGATGAAGGAGGAGCGGGTTTCGCGAGTGAAGTGACAAGAGCAGGACGAACGAGACGATGGTCGCCACTCTGGTTCTCCAGCCAATGAGGAGCATGAACGCGGCAACCAGGGCGATCGCGAAGAGGAAAACCTGAAAGGCCAGCGTATCGCTGAGGAGGTGCGCCGAATAGACGGGGTGCGCCGCCAGCGACTCGAGAACGGAGCCAGGCACCAAGCCGTCGCGGGTGTAGTGCTCCTCGATTCCTTTCATCCGATCGAGGAGCTCCCACAACAGCACTGCGCCGAGGCCCATGCGAAATGCGGCCAGGGAACGCAGATCGATCCCGAAGAGTTCCTTCGTCAGCCCTGGCCGCCCCCACGACATACGGTCAGGGTATTATACCTCGATGATGTCGGCTTCCTTCTTGCCCACGATCTCGTCGACGCGCGCCGTGCCGGTCTTGACGATTTCCTCGAGCTCTTTGCGGGCGCGATCGGCGTCGTCTTCACCGACCTCGCCCTCTTTTCGAAGGCTGTCGATCATGTCCTTGGCATCGTGACGTGCCTTGCGGATCGCGACTTTGCTATCCTCGCCCGACTTTCGGGCGAGTTTGACCAAGTCCTTGCGACGCTCCTCGGTGAGCGGAGGCATGGGGATGCGGATGATCTCACCGTCGTTGGACGGGTTGAGGCCGAGCTGCGTCTCCATGATCGCCTTCTCGATTGCCTGCATCTGTGAGCGATCGAATGGCTTGAGCACGATGAGGCGAGCTTCGGGCACCGAGATCGACGCGAGCTGCTTGAGCGGTGTCGGCGAACCGTAATAGTCGACCCGCACGGAGTCGAGGATGTCGGGGTTAGCGCGACCAGCGCGGATTTTGGCGAGATCGCGCTTCAACGCCTCGTGTGCTTTCGCGATGCCGTCTTTGAGCTCGTTCAAGGTTTCAGCAAGCATCTGTCCCTCAATTTGTGGGGCTCAGCCCTCAGCTGTCACTAGGCTACCGACGTCAGCGCCCATGACAACCCGTTTAATGTTGCCTCGCTGGGTCAGCTGGAACACCCGGATCGGCAGGTTGTTGTCGCGGCAGAGTGCCACCGCGGTCGCATCCATGACGCCGACCCGGTCCATCAGAAAGCGATCATAGCTCAGCCGCGGGACCATCGTGGCGTCATCGTGCTTGGTCGGGTCTTTGTCATAGATCCCGTCGACCTTGGTCGCCTTGCAGAGCGCATCGGCGCGGATCTCCATGGCTCGAAGCGCCGCAGCGGTGTCGGTCGAGAAATACGGGTTGCCCGTCCCGGCAACGAAGATCACCACCCTACCCTTTTCGAGGTGCCGGACGGCGCGGCGCCGAATGTAGGGCTCGCACACGGCCTTGATTTCGAGGGCGCTCATGACGCGCGTATCGACGCCGGCCTTCTCGAGGGCATCTTGAAGTGCGATACCGTTGATGATGGTCGCGAGCATGCCCATGTGATCGGCGGCGGTGCGATCCATCCCGCTTGCGCTGCCTTTGAGGCCTCGGAAGATGTTGCCGCCGCCGATGACGATACCGATCTGGCAACCAAGAGTTTGGACGTCAGCCAGTTCTTCGCTGATCGCAGTGAGGGTGCTGGGCTCGATGCTCTTGCCATCGGGGCCACCGGAGAGCGCCTCGCCCGACAGTTTGAGTAGCACCCGTGTGAGCTTGGCCCCTGCAGACATCACTCAAGAGCCTCTTAGCGCTTCGGTCACCTCCGCGGCCAGGTCCGACTTCTTTTTTTCGATTCCTTCACCCAGCTCATACCTGGCAAAGCGGCGAATGCTTATCTTTTCTCCGATCTTGGCGGAGAGCTCATCGGCTCGCTGCCGAATCGTCTTTTCGTCCCCCATGATCGATAGCTGGTCGAGGAGGCAGGCCTCCTTTTGCCATTTGGCGAGCTTGCCCTCGATGATTTGTTCGATGGCGGCAGCCGGCTTTTCCCTTCCGGTCTGCTTGGCTTCCTCTTCTAGCTGACCGCGGAAGATCGCCTTGCGGGCGAGGATTTCATTCTCCGGGATGTCTTGCTCGCTCACGAATAGCGGCGCCTCTGCCGCTACTTGCATGGCCGTCTCTTCGACGAACTGCCGAAAGTCCTCGTTACGAGCCACAAAATCGGTCTGGCAGTTGACCTCGATCAAAACGCCAACCCGGCCCGCGCCATGGATATACGCATGTACCAGGCCATCCCCCGCGATGGCACCGGCCTTCTTTGCGACCTTGCTGAGGCCCTTTTTTTGAATGACCTCGATCGCCTTTTCTTCGTCGCCTGCGGTTTCGCGAAGCGCGTCGCGGCACGCCATCATGCCCGCGCCTGTGCGATCGCGAAGTGACTTCACCATGGATGCTGTGATTTCAGACATGTACCTACCTGTCCTGGGACTTCACGCCTCGGAGCCTTGTGGAGTCGAGGGTGCTGAGCCGCGCTTGCGAGCGAACTCGACCTGGACTCCTTCGTCTGACGCGTCCGGGGCTTGTGCACCTTCGTGCTGAACGAACTCTCGGTGGCGTTGCTGCCCTTCGATGCAGGCATCGGCGATGCGAGAGGTGATCAGTTTGATCGAACGGATGGCGTCGTCGTTGCCGGGAATGACGAAGTCGATGAGGTCTGGGTCACAATTGGTGTCGGTCAGGGCGATGATGGGAATGTGAAGCTTTCGAGCCTCGCTAACGGCGATGTGCTCGTTTTGCGGGTCGATGACGAACAGCGCAGCCGGCAGGCCGTTCATCATCTTGATGCCGCCGAGGTATTTCTCGAGCTTCTCGGCCTCACGACGGAGTGAAAGCGCCTCTTTCTTGCGCAGAGAGTTGATAGTGCCGTCTTCGATCTGTTGCTCGATGTCGCGCAAGCGGTCGATGCCGCCCTTCATGGTGCGATAGTTGGTGAGCGTCCCGCCGAGCCATCGACCGGTCGAGTAGAACTGCCCGGCGCGGGTCGCCTCCTCGTAGATGACCTCGGCGGCTTGCCGCTTGGTGCCGATGAACAGGATGTGACCGCCGCGCGCGACCGCATCGACCACGAACGCGAAGGCGCGCTTGAAAAGCTCCGCCGTCTGGTCGAGGTCGATGATGTGAATCCCGTTGCGGGCGCCGTAGATGTAGGGTTGCATCCTCGGGTTCCAGCGCTTGGTCTGATGGCCGAAGTGGACTCCGGCGTCGATCAGGGCGCGAAGGCCGATCGGTAGGTCACCCGAAGCGACGTCCGGGCTGCCCAGGGCCGCCAGCTCGGGCGCTTCCTGGATCTCGTGAGTTGGTTCTGCCATCGCTCGTTTCTCCTTTCGGTTGCGCTGCCATCCCCCCAGTCGAACAACCCAAGCGCGTAGCCAGGGCACCGGAACGACTGTCGAGCCGGGAGATGTGTGTGATTTCGGGAACCAAGGCCCCGGCCTCCGAAGAGGCGGCGGCGGTATACCACGGGGGCCCGGAGGCGCCAATTGGCAGAGTCAGCGCCAGAGCCGGTGCCCGTGGCCTTCTAGGGCTTCCTTGACGCCCAAATTGGAGGCTTTTTGGCGGCGGGATCGTGGGCGCCTAGCTCGCGAGCGGCTTCGACCACTTTGGCGGTGGCGTTCAGGCCTTCCTCGATGTGCGGGGCCCAGGGCGACTGGGTAGCCCGGTCCGCGCCTCGGCGGGCGGCGGTTGCCGACGGCTCGTCTCCCTCGAGCGGGTTCTTGGGGAGCTCGTCGTAGTAGCCCCGGAAGCTCGTTGTCGGCCCAAGGACACGTCGGAGGCCGTACTTGCCGGTCAGCCACGCCTGCAGTCGCAAGCACGCATGCTCGCGCACCGCGTCTACGCTCGTTTCATTGTCGAGCCCGAAGTCCGGCACACGAAGGCTCTCTGCGCCTTCGATCATCGAGTGGCAGAGCTCGTGGAGAATCAGCTGTGCGAGGCAGTCGTCGGGGTCGAGGGTATCTGGCGCTCCGACCACCATCGTGCCTTGTCCGTCGGTCGAGGCGTAGACCTCATTCGACCTTTCGACCCGAAACCCGACGCGTTCGGCAACCGTCAGCCAAATGGCGTCGAGCGGGTCCAGATAGATTTGCTCAGCCTTGCGTTCCACGTCACAGCATCTTGCGAAACAGATAGAAAAAACTGTCTAGCATTCGGACGAGCAGTGGGCGACGCCTCCACTCCTCGTAAGAGATCGGCTTGGCCTGCTCGAGGTCTTCGTTGAAGCGCTGCTCCATCGCGCCGGCGACCGCAGCATCTTCGATTGCCGCCACGACCTCCAGATTGAAACGCCAAGAGCGATAGTCGAGGTTGTAAGTGCCCACCGTGCACCACTCGCCGTCGACGATTGCCGTCTTCGAGTGGAGGATCGAGCGTTGCCACTCGAAGAGCTTGATTCCCCCCCGCAAGAGACGTCCGTAGAGCCGTCGGCCAGCGTACTGTGCCGGAAAGGAGTCGCTCTTCCCGGGGATCATCACCCGAACGTCGACCCCGCGTTCCGCGGCTTGCCGGAGGACCCGGCGGATGCGCAAGTCGGGAATGAAATAGCTGTTCGTGATGCAGACCGATCGTTTCGCGCTGGCAATGCGGTTCAGGTACGCCCGTCGAATCGCGCGACGCTCACCGAAGTAGTGGTTGGCGAGCACCCGCACCCGGCTACCTTCCTCTTCCGGAATTTCGGCGACGGGTGGGATCGAGGGCTTTCCGCCAGGCCTTGGCTCGACGATACGTTGCCACGCGTGAACGAAGATATTTCGCATCTGTTCCACGGCTAGACCTTCGATGCGAATCGTGTCGTCGCGCCAGCCTCCGCCGCCTGCGTCTTCCGGGGCCCATTCGTCGCCGAGATTGATGCCACCGGTGAAGCCGATCCGACGATCGATGATGAGGAGCTTGCGGTGGTCCCGGTGATTGACGACGCCGATCCGAAAGCGGGCCCGCCAGGGCGCTATAGGATTGTACTGCTCGACCTCGCAGCCTGCGGCACGCATGCGCGCAAACATCCGACCGTCGCTCTGAATGCTTCCCACCGCATCGTAGATCACCCGTACACGAAGACCCGCCTTCGCCCGCGAAGAAAGCGCCTCTGCAAACTGACGGCCGACCTTGTCCGAGCCAAACCAGTACATTTCGAGCAAGATTTCACGCTCGGCGGCCTCGATCGCCTCCAGCATCGCCGGAAAGGCCTGCTCACCGTCGTGGAGTAATGTCACACGGTTGCCCGAAACCAACGTTTCGAAACCCGCCGTCGAGCCGAGAACATTGCGTAACTGACCGTATGACTCCCCCAGCGGACCTATTCCCACGTCACCTCGTCTCTGTTATCGTCGGCCCCGATGAAAACCGTACGCTGTCCGATTTGCAAGGCGGAGTCGAACTGATGAAATATCTTCTCTCCATCGTGGCAGTCGTCGTGATCTTCGACGCAAGCGCGATGGCACAGGAGGAAGCAGCTGTCGGCACGGTCACCACTCCGGAAGCTTCCGGCGAGTCGCCGGCCGCCGAAGATCCACCCGCGGAGGACGACGAGAAGAGCCCCTACTCCAAAAAGGTCGGCGGCTTGCTTCGGATCGAATTTGGCGCGGGTCCATCGGCCTACGACATAGGACAGTTTCGCAACGGCTTGAACCTCGCCGCGCCGAGCGTCAATGGGCCCGAGTACAGCCTCTCGGCCGGCGTGGGGCTTGGAGGTTTCGTCATTGGGGCGGGCTTTCGCTGGGCGAACTACAGCGCCTACAACCTCATGAAGTTCGGGCTCGACATCCAGGGAATTCTTCGGTTCATCCCCTACGTTCACCCGATGTTGCGAATCAATTTGTACTACGCCGGCACGCGCAACGGCAGCCCGGTCATCGGGTTGACCGACGTCAAATCGAACGGGGGCGGCGTTACGCTCGGCGCGGGGCTTCGAATCCCGATCGTCCGATGGATATCCTTCGCTTTCACCTTCGATTGGTCGCTGATCGGGCTCGGCGTGTCGGGCGACACCACGGGTGGTCGCGAAAAAGGGAGCTTGATCGGACAACAGCTAACGGGGTTGTTCGCAGTGACGTTCCAATTCATCGGAGTGCGAAGGGGGGACTGATCGATCTCGGCCAGGGCGATTCAGGACTCGCGCTGGCTAGCGTCGTGGACGTGCTCGACGAGGGCGCGCGCTCGCGCGACTGACGCTTCGGGCATGATCCCGTGCCCCAGATTGAAGATGTGGCCCGGGCGGCCCGCAGCGCTCGCGAGCACCTCGGAAGCGCTGGCTCGCAGCACCTCGGTGGGCGTAAGAAGCGCCGCCGGGTCCATGTTCCCCTGAAGCCCCACGTCGTCGCCGAGAACCGACCACGCCTCGTCGATCGAGATGCGCCAGTCGATCCCGATGACGTCCCCGCCTGCTTCCTTCATCCCCGGATACAGTGCCGGATTCCCGGTGCCGAAGTGGATCGTAGGAACGCTCTTCGGGAGCGCATCGAAGACCGCTTTCGTATGTGGTAGTACGTACCGGCGGTAGTCGGACGGAGAGAGACACCCTACCCAGCTATCGAAGAGCTGCACGGCTTGGGCGCCCGCATCGATTTGGGCGATGAGGTAGTCGGCAATCGCGCCGGAGAGTTTCGTCATAAAAGCGTCCCACAAGCCCTCATCTGCGTACATCAGCTTTTTCGTTTCGTGGTAGTTCTTCGAACCGCCACCTTCGATCGCATACGATGCGAGCGTGAACGGAGCACCCGCAAATCCGATGAGGGGCACCTCGAGCTCTTTTCGCGTCGCTCGGATAGCATCCATGACGTACGAGAGCGAGCCCGCGGCATCGATGCTCTCAGCGACCCCATCGACCTGCCGGGCGGTGCGGATCGGGCTCAAGATCTTGGGGCCGGCATCGTCGGTGAACTCGAAGCCGATATGCAGCGGCTCGAGCACGAGAAGAATATCCGCGAAAATGATCCCCGCATCGACACCTAGCTGATCGACCGCGCGGACGGTCACCTCACACGCGAGCTCCGGCGTCTTGCAGAGCTCGATGAAGCTCACCTTCTCACGAAGCGCACGATATTCCGGCTGATAGCGCCCTGCCTGCCGCATGATCCAAATTGGCGTGTACTCGGTCGGCTCCCGACGGCAGGCCTGCAAAAAGACGCTCATCGCAACCGGTTGTAGCGCAAAAAAGGGGACAGTCCCCTTTTTACATCGCAATGGGCGGATCGGTGCGGGCGCCCTTGACGAGCCCCCGGGCTTCGGCGACTAGAAAAATCGAGCCGGCTACGACGACCAGGCCATCGGGGCCCGCCGCTCGTGTTGCGCGGGCCAAGCCATCGCGAACACTCCGCGCGACCGTGCCCTTCGTGATTTGAGAGAAGCGGTCCGGGCTCTCGGCGCGTCGCACAGTGGGCGCGGTAAACACGACGCGGTTCACTTCATCGTCGAATGCGCGGAGCATGCCGCGATGGTCCTTATCCTTCATCGCACCGAACAAGAGGACGACGCGTCCTGGAAACACGAGCTCCTCGAGGTAGCGCGCGAGGGTTCGACAACCGGCAGCGTTGTGAGCAGCGTCAAAGAGGAATGCGGGTCGGCCCGGGTGCCACTCGAGTCGGCCGGGCCATTTCGCGCGGCGAAGACCCCGACGCACGCTCGCCTCGGAGATTTCGAAGCCGCGATCGCTAAGCTCTTCGATCGCAGCCAACGCGCAGGCTGCATTGTCGCCTTGGTAACGGCCGCGCAAGCCGAGTTGCAACCGACTCCAGTGGCGATCGCCGACCCGGGCCGAGAGGGTCCCGTCGTCCCAGTGGGCATCGAAGTCACGCCCGATGTATCGGAGAGGTGCACCAACGGCGTTTGCTCGGCGACCAAGGGTACGGCGTACGGTGCTATTCCGCGCGCCAACCACACAAGGGACTCCCGCTTTGAGAACACCTGCCTTCTCGCGAGCGATCTTCGAGAGAGTGTCACCTAGAATGCGCTGGTGCTCGAGGCTGACGTTGGTGATGACCGAAACCGCGGGGGTCACGATGTTGGTTGCGTCGAGCCGCCCACCAAGACCGACCTCGAGAACGACCACATCGCACTCGGCATCCCGAAACACCTCGAAGGCGAGCAGAGCCGTGTATTCGAAGAAGCTGAGGGTCGGAAGCCTGGAATCGGCGCGAAGGTCCTCGAGTCGTTCCGCGGCCTCGCGCTCGCGGATCGGTCTGCCGTCGATGCGAACTCGCTCGACGAATCGCTGCAGGTGAGGCGATGTGAACTGCCCGGTACGATAGCCCGCCGCTCGAAGCACCGCTTCGATCATGGTCGTAACGCTACCTTTTCCGTTCGAGCCGGCAACGTGCACATGGCATAGGCCCCGCTCTGGGTTTCCACGGATCTTTGCGGCCTTGGCCATGCGATCGAGCCCAAGCTTGATGCCGCGTGACTCCAAGCCATAGAGCCAAGACAGCGCTTCCTGGTAGCGAGTCACGCTGACAGATACTCGACGAGATGGGCGATGTTGCCGCGCATCTCGTGGCGCGTGGAGATCATGTCAATCATGCCGTGCTCGAGCAGAAACTCGGCACGCTGAAACCCTTCGGGTAACTTCTGACCGATGGTGTCTTCGATGACCCGCGGCCCGGCAAAGCCGATGAGCGCGCCGGGCTCTGCGATGTTGACGTCGCCTTGAAGAGCAAAGCTCGCCGCAACGCCACCGGTCGTCGGGTTGAGCAAGACACTGATGAACGGAGCCCCCGCGGCACGGACTTTGCTTCGTGCAGCTAGCGTCTTGGCCATCTGCATGAGGGAAAGCGAACCCTCTTGCATCCGCGCGCCCCCCGAGCAGGACAGAAGCACGACCGGCTGCCTCTTTTGTGCTCCGCGCTCCATCATTCGCGTGACCACCTCGCCCACCACCGAACCCATCGAGCCCCCCATGAAGCGGAACACGAAGACCCCCAGCTGCACTGGCCGCCCCTCGATCTTAGCTTCTCCCGCAAGAATCGCGTCGTTCACCCCCGTCTCGCGACGTGCCGCTTCGATGCGCGCTCGGTAGGGCTTGGTGTCGACAAATGAGAGCGGATCGCTGGCGGTGAGCTCGGTGTCATGCGGAGTCCACGTGCCTTCGTCTGCGAGCAGCTCGATCCACTGCTCGGCTCGGAGATGAAAGTGAAAGCCACAAACGGGGCAGACCTCGAGGTTCCGCTCGAAGTCCTCTTTCTTCGCCGCATCGCCGCACGCGTCGCACTTCCGAAATAGACCTTCACCAAGCGTCTTCTTCTCGGACGCATCGACGCCGGCCTTGGTCTTGACGAACTCTGCCATTCGCGTGTGGCTAGCATGAAGCCTTGGGCCGAGCGACCCGTAGAGCAGAGTCACGCGGGCTTGCGCGCAATGATTACCGAAAGATGACGCCCCGTCTCCCCGTGGTCACGACGATGCGAGAAGAAGCGGCCCACGTCGGTGTGCGTACATCCCCCGAGGTCGTCGATCGCTCGATCGGGGACGCCGCTGCGACGAAGTTGAATGCGGATCAGTGCCGCGAGGTCGCCGTGTGGTTTCGGGCCTGCGCGTTCGATGACTGAGTCGTCACCAGCCGCGTTTTCCATTTCAGCAGCGACCTCTTCGCCGATCTCGAAGGCGCCGACGCGGATGTGCGGGCCGATCGCTACGACGAGCTCGGCTGGGTCGTGGGCAAGCGCCTCGATCCCCGCGGACACGACCCCAGCGACTGCACCGCGCCAACCTGCATGCACCGCAGCGACATGTCCGCTTGGCGGGTGCCCGATCAGGATTGGGACGCAATCCGCAGTACGTGCCGCAACTCCGTGCTCAGCAACGCGGACGATCAGCCCGTCCCCCTCGATGTCGGCGATCGCTTCAGGACGATCGCGGGGGAGGATCTCGCGAATCGCGGTTGCATGCACCTGTCGTTGTTCGAAAAGGCGATCGCGTGTGAGACCGACTGCTCGCAGGAAGCGTTCGCGGTTCTCGCGGACGGCGTTCTCGTCGTCGCCAAGATGATACCCGAGGTTCAGCGTATCGCGGGGCGCTTGACTCACTCCTCCGAGGCGCGTTGCGAAACCGTGACGAAAGCCATGTCGATCCAGCAGGGTCGAACGCAAAGCGCGCACCATGGGGTCTATACCACGACGGATTTGCGAGAGCCGCAACTCCGCGCTAAGAGGCGCTTCTTAGCGACTTAACTTGGAGATAACTTATGCATCGATTTCCTTCCAAGGGATGGACGAAGGCGTATAAGAGCGCCATCAATTACAACCTCGCGTTTCGCAAAGCGGCAGAGCCGTGGACATTTGGATCCGTGGCTTTGATCGTCCAATGCGATCTGTCGTTGGGACTCGAGCAAGACACAGGGGTGATCCTCGACGTGCATGAAGGCAAGTGCCGTGACGCGCGATTCGTCGAGGGGCACGCGCGACCCCCGGAGGCGGAGTTCGTGACCGTAGGCTCGTACCAGCAATGGAAAGACATCATCGAAGGAAGGCAGGACCCGACGAAGGCGATGATCGAGGGCAGGCTCGAGCTTGCCAGGGGACACCTGCCGACGTTGATCAGATTCCGGGAAGCCTCCCGCGAGCTCGTTGCGAGCGCGAGCAGGGTTCCTACGGAATTCCTGGTCTAGGCGCTTACCGAACAGCGAACCACCTTGACACTGGGCGTCGCTTGATTACTTTCCGCTCCCTGCATTCCTGCGGAAGTGGCGGAACTGGCAGACGCGCTAGACTAAGGCGCTCGCGTGGGGGCGGCGGGGTGGGGATGATGGGCCCACACTCCCGCATCTACACTGCCGAACATTGAGCCAACTTGACACACGACGCCACGCGGGTAGCTTCCGCTCCCTGCATTCCTTGCGGAAGTGGCGGAACTGGCAGACGCGCTAGACTAAGGATCTAGTGAGGTAACACTCGTGGAGGTTCGAGTCCTCTCTTCCGCACTGCACGCCGCCTCCGGGCGGCGTTCGTGCTTCGAGAGGCCTCTCACCTACGGTGTACTCGGCCCCTTCGGGACCTGCGTACTGCGCCTGGAATCCGACAACTCCGTGGACCTTGTCCACTCCGTCTCGTCGTATTCCAGTCACACACGAGTCCTCTCTTCCGCACCCAATCATTTCGGCAGCTTGCGCGATCAACTCCGCCGTCGTGGGGGCGGCCTGCTTTGGAGAAGGCATGCGACACCTCGGCGCAATCGTCGAAGGCGGGGCATTGGATGACGATGTTGCAACCGGATGCAGCCCCGAAAACGACGCGGCCTTTTCGCTCACGCTGGAGACCGAGGCAACGTCGGTCACATTGACGGCCACTCGAAGGGGCCAAACCTCCGAATTCTCTTCTGTTCAATTTCGAGCCAGGCGAGGATCCCGATCCCGGCTGTGACACCGATGCAACCTGCCAAGCTCCGACGCCCATCTGTAGCTCCGTGCGCTCCGGCGCTGCGAGGTCTGCATCGACGATGCGTATGCGGGTCAGGTCGATTCGGGCTGCAGCGAAGCGAGGCCGCTTTGCGTCACGCTGGCAGGTCAGGAGCGCGCGTGCTTGCTCGCCGGGGAGTCTGAGTCCGAGCGCGGCACGGCTGACAGCGGTGGCTGCTCGCTCACCCAAGGGGGGCCTCGCGCTGCAATTAGTCAGGGAGCCTGCTTAATCCTTGTGGGCTCTATTCTGGCCCGGGAGCGCAAAAATTTGGGCGCGTAGCAACATAAATACTTGATTTGTGCACTAACACACGATTAACTGAACCCGACAGCGTTCCGGCAAGGGCTGGAGTGCTGCGTTCTTGAGGGGGAATCATGGGTCGTCGTGCTTGGGAGAATCGCTTTGCCGCACTGGTGACGTTGCTGGCCATCTGGGGCTGGTCCGCCACCGCCGATGCTTCGCATTTTCGTCATGGAACGATCCAATGGCGGATTCCAGACCCGCTTGGCGCTCCGCTCACCGTCGAGTTCACGGTCACCTCAAGTTGGCGCAGCTCATTCATTGGCTCCACCGACCTGAACTTTGGCGATGGAACGAGCAACGGCAGCCAGACCGGCACCACGATCGGAACCGGCGTCGACTCCGTCGGCAACCCCTATTCGACGCAACAGTACGTGGTGACCCACACCTATGCTTCGGCCGGGTACTACAAGGCTTTCTACGACAGCTGCTGTCGCGTCGCAGGTCTGGAAAACGGCGCAAACGCGTCCTTCCGCGTCGAAACCAACATCATTATCGAAGCAGACGGAAGCAACCTGTCGCCTCCAGGAACCGCAAGCCCCGCGATCATTCAAATGCAGGCGGGTGGCATACGGACACATGATTTCTTCTTCTTCGACCCGGACGGCGATCCCGTGACTTGTCGCTTCGCGACCTCTGCCGAGACCGGCATTCCAGCCAGCGAGGTCATTCCTAGCGTGCCGGCCAGCGGTGCGCAGCCGGCGATCACCGAATCGATGGGCGCCTGTCAGATCCAGTGGGACCTCACGGCTGCGGTAGTGGGACAGCAATATGTGCTTCATTTCACGCTCGAATCGCCGAGCGCAGGCGGCACGAGCTCGACGGCGATCGACCTCATCGTCGAGATGGTTTCAACGCCCATTCCGAGCTGCCCAGATAGTGATTCGTTCACCGTGCCCGTCGGCACGCCATTTTCGCAGGTCGTGGGAGCGACCGATACCGGCGACCTCACGATCGATGTCATCGGCCTTCCTCCAGGGGCGACTCTGACGCCACCTGCAGGCACGACGGGACCGAGCCCGGTTTCGACGACACTCGATTGGACGCCCGCATTCTCAGACAACGGAACGACGAACTACACCGTCATCACCTTTACCAATCCGGCAGATATCACCGGTAGCTGCACGCTCACGATCAATGTGCCGGCGGTATGCGGGAACGGGCTGACCGAGCAGGGCGAAGCCTGCGACGACGGAAACATGATCCCCGGCGACGGCTGCAACGCCGACTGCTTGAAGGAGAACGGGCAAACCTGCACGGATCGCAACCAGTGCGAAAGCGGGGTGTGCGACGCCGCCGAAAATCCGGACGTCTGCGAGCCCGCCAATAGCTGTGGCAACAGCGACCTCGAAGGCAGCGAAGTCTGTGACGATGGCAATCCCGACGCCGGGGACGGATGTAGCGACTCGTGCGCCGTCGAACCAGGGTGGACCTGTCCGGCCCCAGGGATGCCGTGTCAGGAGATCTGCGGCGACAGCATGGTCGTCGGTGGTGAAACCTGCGATGACGGCGACGCCAACCTCAACGATGCCTGCCCGGATGGCGCGACCGGAAGCTGCCTCGTGGCGAGCTGTGGCGACGGATTCCTCTGGAATACCGATGGCGGATCCGAGGCCTGCGACGACGGCAACATTGCAACCGGCGATGGATGCGACGACAGTTGCTTGAAAGAGCTGGGCGAGAGCTGTACGGCGGGCGCGGAATGTGCAAGTACGATCTGCGATACCGTTGGGAGCAATACGTGTGAGCCCGCGGATACCTGTGGAAACGGGACCGTCGAAACGGGGGAGAGCTGCGACGACGGAAACACCGCCGACGCGGACGGGTGCGACAGCGTCTGTCTGCGAGAAGAGGGTGCCGGTTGCAGCATGGGCTCCGAGTGCGCGTCCGGACAGTGTGACGCCGGGGGGCTCGGCTGCGTGGCCTGCTTCGACGACCAAACCGGCACCACAACCGACTCGGGCTGCAGCGGGATTGCCCCATACTGTGACACGAGCGGCATGTTCCCATTCTGCATCGCGGCGTGCTCGGATAGTGGCGCTGGTGCGACGGACGTCGGTTGCTCTGGGACGGATAACGCCTGTGAAGAGACCGGCAGCAATCCGGTTTGCGTGGACTGCACCGACGCGTTGGATTGCTCGCTGAGTGATGCGTGTGACGTAGCTACCAATACCTGCGTGGAAGGCTGCTTCGCAGACACAGATTGCCGAGTCGCCACCGAGCCCGTCTGCGACACGTCGGCCTCAACGCCAGGCCTCTGTGTGACCTGTATCAACGATCAGGCAGGGGTGATGCCGGACGAAGGCTGCACCAATCCGGCGCTTCCGCTCTGCAACGGGGCGTCGGGCGTGGCCGGGACCGAATGCGCTTTTTGTCTAGACGACATGAGCGGAACCGCGATGGACAGCGGCTGTACGAGCTCCGATGCGGCACTGTGCGACACCTCCGTCGAGGGCGGAGCCTGTGTGGAATGCATTGCAGATAACGACTGCCCGGGGCTCCAGATCTGCACCACAAGCCAAACCTGTGAATATCCCGACACGGACGGGGATGGGCTAACCGACCAATTCGACACGGACGACGATGGGGACGGCGTTCCTGACAATCAAGAAGGCGGCGGAACCGACGTTTCGGTCGACACCGACGGGGATGGCGTCCCCGACTACGCAGATCCCGACGAGATGAGCTGCACCGACGACGACTCCAACGGTATCTGCGATGCGCTCCCGAGCAGTGTCGACCAGGATGGAGACGGGATTCCAAACCATCTCGACCTCGATAGCGACGGGGATGGAGTTCCGGATGCGACCGAGGGCCACGATGCCGACGGAGACGGTCTGGCTGACGCCATAGCTTCGGGCAACGACGACGACGGCGATGGCTTGGACGACGGGTTCGATCCGGATTGTTCGGGGATGCCCGTGGGTTGCGCTGCCGACGGCCTGCCCGCAGCGGCGCACGACCGGGATGGCGACGGAGCGCCGGACTACCTCGACGCCGACAGCGACAATGACGGCCTCCTCGATCGGGTGGAGGCGTTCGATGGAAACGGCGATGGGGTTCCCGAAGCGGTTCCAAGTGGCGTCGACGCCGACGGCAATGGCCTCGACGATGCCTTCGACGTTGCTCAGGGCGGGATCGGCACGACGGGTCAAGACACGGACAGCGACAGTCGCCCCGACTATCTCGATCAGGACAGCGACGGCGACGGCATCACCGACCGAGTCGAGTGTCCTGACCCAACCGCTTGTCCCGACGCCGATGGCGATGGCGCGCCAGATGCGCTCGACGCCGATTCGGACGACGATGGAATTTCGGATACCATCGAAGGACACGACGGCGATGCCGATGGCTTACCCGACTTCGCGCCGCTCGGAGCGGATGACGACGAGGATGGGCTCGACGATGCCTACGACCTCGATATGGCCGGAGGGGTTCCAGCTCCGCTTCCCGATCGGGATGGGGATGGAACGCCGGACTACCGAGACCCGGACGATGATGGCGACGGCGTGGGCTCTGCGTTCGAGTGCACGGACCCGGTGGCTGGATGCCCCGATGGCGATGGCGACGGGGTACCGGATTACCTCGATGCAGACCAAAGCCCAGTTGACAGCGACGGGGACGGGATTCCCGATGTCGTGGAATGCGAAGGAGATGTATCGAGCTGCCGGGATACCGATGGCAACGGAACCCCGGATCACCAGGATCCCGACGACGATGGCGACGGGGTCCTGACCTCGGTGGAGTGCACTACGAGTCCCGACCTTTGCGACATGGATGGTGATGGCCTTCCTGACCATCGGGACATCGACAGCGACGGAGACGGCATCGACGACTCGGTCGAATGCGTGGACGGGGCGAGCTGTGCCGACTCAGACGGTGACGGCGTACCCGACTACCTCGATCTCGACAGCGACGACGATGGCATTGCCGACGCGATCGAAGGACACGATGCGAACATGGACGGAGTGCCGGACGCGGTTGCGCTCGCGATGGACACCGATATGGACGGCCTCGATGATGCGTTCGACCCGGATGACGGAGGTGTATTTGCCCCGACGCAGGACACCAACGACGATGGCACGCCAGATTACCAGGACGCGGACGATGATGGAGACCGCATCGACACGTCCTTCGAGTGCACCGATCCGGGCGCAGGGTGTCCGAACGGCGACGGTGACGGAATGCCGGACTACCTCGATGCCGACGACGGATTGAGCGACACCGATGGGGACGGGATTCCCGATGTCGTCGAATGCCCGCCGCCAGGCGATCCGGTGGGCGATCCATTCAACTGTCCCGACACGGACGGCGACGGGATGCCGGATTTCAACGATCCCGATGACGACGACGACGGGATCGACACCGCAAACGAGAACTACGATGGCGACTCCGACCCGACCGACCAGGATAGCGACGGTGATGGCGCGCCGGACTACCTCGACGACGACGACGACGACGACGGCACGTCGACCGCGGGCGAGTGCCCCGATTTCGCAGCCGGCTGTGCCGACAGCGACGGCGACGGAACTCCGGATTACCTCGATGTCTGCGGCGACGACATGGTGAGCGTCATCGATGTCGGCTCGGGCTGGGAGGAGTGCGACGACGGGAACGCGATCGACGGCGACGGATGCGACGCCGCTTGCCGTCTCGAATCGGATGTCCCGGACACCGACGGCGATGGGATTATCGACGATGTCGAATGCCCACCGCCCGGAAGCCCGCTTCAGCCGTCGAGCTGCCCAGACACCGATGGGGATGGGATGTTTGACTTCGAAGATCCGGACGATGACGGAGACGGCGTCAATACGGCAGACGAAAGCTACGATGGCGACTCGGATCCGACCGATGACGACACCGATGGCGACGACATTCCGAACTATCTCGATTCAGATGACGACGATGACGGCATCGATACGATGGACGAAGTTGCTGCGTCGGGCGAGCTTGGCAATGACGACGTCGACGGGGATGGAGACGTCAACTGGCTCGATACCGACAGCGATGGCGACGGCATTGCAGATGGTGACGAACCCACGGATGCCGACTCGAATGGGGTTCCTGACTACCTCGAGGCGCCTATGGATGTACCCGACTTCGGGGGATTGACTCTGGAAGGCGGCGGCGGTCGCGAAAATTGTCACGTGCAGATGACAGGCGGCCAAAGTCCTGCGGGTGCTCTATTCTTCCTGTTGGCGGCCTTGTCCTTGGTGGCTCGTCGCTCCCGTCGCCTCTAACGTAGGAAGACATAGGCTTTCGCCGATCGCTCGGACACCGCATCAAAATCGGACTCCGCCCTTCTTGTAAGGGAGTAGCCACGCAGCCTTACGTACGACCTGGTCACCACCTGCGAAAAGATCTTAGAGATGGCGGGCCTCATCCTGGTCATCCGCGCGCAGTTGAATGGGGTCAGCCACCTTTGGGTCGAATCGAAGAAGTTCCCCGCTCCGGTCAAAGAGAACTTTAAACCGACATCGACGTAGACGCGCGCGCCCGCTTTGATTCCGATGCGGGCATAGCGAATTCAAAGATCCTGTCTGCGCTGTGAGTCACGCGACATAACATCTAGTACCGCGCAATTCGGTCGGTTGCCTCAGGTGAACGAGCGCAAGGGCAATCAGCTCCGTCGCTCCTGTGCCTCTGCGACGTGTTCGGTTGCGCCGTCATCGGCGCTAAGCACCATCGAAGCAAGCTCCAACGCTCTACGGACGGCAAACTCAGGACAGACGTTGTGCAAGATTTCTTGAGCGAGCTGGAATGCCGGCGCCTGGATGACTGCGCTTGCCAAGTCGTGAACTTGCGCGATCGGCGCATGCTCTTGATCGATTCCGACCGCCTTCCACCACGATTGACCACCGGAGGTGCTCGAAATACTCAGCGCACGACGGGCACCAGCAAGTGCGAGTCGTACTGCGCGCCGGTGTGGATCGAGTGGGTGCCAAGGTTGACGTCGTCCGAGTGGTCGTGGGCGAGCGATGGATGCTCAAAGAGATCCTGCCCTTGAACGACGACCCGGAGCGACTCTCCTGCGCGGAAGAGCGTGCTGCTGGGGAGAATCTCGACCTCCACGGGAACGATCTCGTCCGGGGTGAGCGGCTGGGGGTCGCTATGGGAGAGCCACGGCTGCCACGGGGTCGAGCGCTCTTCGTCGAGCGCTCGCTCCGACACGCGTAGCCAACCAAGAGCCACCGGAGTCTCCGCGAAGCCAGCCTTCCCGTGGAAGTGGACGACCTCGCCCTGCGCGTTGAGCTTCTCGATGCCGACGAAGAGGTCCATGTCGGTCCCCTCGGTCGTGGAGACCCAGAGCTTCAGCTTCATGTTTCCGGTCAGCTCGGTGTCCTCGTCGAAGGTGATCGTGAAGGTCGCTCTTCCGCACCCTTGGATTTCGGGTAGTTGCGTTACACCACTAGACTCTTCGGCAGGTCGCCACCGTTTCGCCACTTCCATACGCGCTACTAGTCACAAACACGCCCGAATCGTGTGGACTAACAACGGCACAGGTCTTGATGGCGTTCCGTACTCGTGCGGGTTCACGCTGCTCACTCAGGCTCCTGAATTGCGCAGAACGCCTTATGAGTAAACTCTGCGAGACTAAGACAGGGCCTTTGTAGTGACTATCAGCGAGATTCAGCGAGATGGAGTGGAGATGCAGTACGGCGATCCAAACGCGAAACGAAGTGCGCCGCAAGTCGACATAACGAGCTAGTACCGCGAAATTCGGCTCTCAGATTGAGCCCGATTGGCCAATAGAGCTTTTTGCGGCGATCGGGTGACCAGTGGCTCATCCTCGAAGCAGGAGGCCCGCCCCCGCAGAGGCGGGCTCTTCTTGCTGCCGGAAGGGCCCGGCTCCTGCTGTGTGGCTACCTTGGTGGGCCTCCCCGACCTTTGCCCTTTTTCGCCTTGCAGCTTACGTCGAGGGTGCCGTTGCCTTGAGCTCCTCCAAACCCGCCGATGCGTACGAGGAACGTATCGCCGGCATTTGCCTGCACCTTGATTTCCGACTGGAGGTCGCAGCTGTCGTCGTTACACGCCAGGACGGACCCGCTTTGCGACGGACAGCTTGTTCCTGGATAGAGGGCTAGCTTCGTGTCGTAGGAGCTTCCGCACAGACTCGCGGTGACCGTGCCCGTGCAAGAAGCCGTGTATCGGTACCAAACATCACTTTCGACGCCGGAATCGCCGAAGAAAGTGCAACTCAGAGGCTCGGAGGGTCCGTCCGTCGTCGCGAACACGTTGCTAAACGAGGTGGCGCCGTCCGAAACTGCGATGGCGTTGCTGCAGTTGTCGTTCGGTGGTGGCACTTGCTCGGGGATCACGACCGCCACAGAGGCGACATTGTTGGAGTAATCCGATTCGACCAAGAGGCCTGACGGATTGACCTCGATCTCGAGCACATAGTTCCCGGGAGGAACGTCGGTGACATCGACGTACTGGCAGTCGAGGTGAGGACCATAGACGTCGGCCCAGCCAGCTTGAATCCCTTGATCGGAGCAGGTGAATCGCGCCTTGCCTCGGCCGGAGCCGAACCGGTAGGTGTCCTGAAGGCAGAAGCTGGCCTTGTTGCCCGTCGCGACGATGCCATTCGGGCCGACGAGACGGTAGTCGGCAAATTCCTCGAAATGGTAGTGCCCGTGGCACTCGTGAAAATGAAACAGTGGGTTTCCAACGGGGTCGCCCATCACGAGGTCGGCGTTGCCAATGTTACGGCTCTCCGTGGTGAACCGGAGCAAGGTCCGGACACCGGGTAGCGCGCAGCCTTCGGCCACCGCGCAATGTGAGTCGGAAAACTCTTCGATCGACACGTAGGGATCGATCACATCGGGATTGATGATGAGATCGGGCTGCGAGGGTGCGCTCGCAGCTCCGGGGATAAACGCCACCGTGGCCAAAAATACGACCGCGGGGGCTCCTAGAACGAAACCGATTCGGCGATTGCCGCGTCGAGCCATTGTCATGTCCTTTACGGAAAGGGCGAGGAAGACCTTCTGCAGGGTCTTCCCCACCCGATCACAAACTACTCATTACAAGGTTGGCCGACACACATCTCCAGGAAGGCCGCAGCCGCTGCTCGGATGGCGCTGCTGCCCGGGCCCTTTGCTCGCAGCGCACCGTCGATGCCGTCGCAGTCCGTATCGTATGGTTCAGTAGTGTCGCAGCAAATGCCGACCCACTCTTCTGGATGGTTCTTCCAGTAGCCTGGTGAGCAGGGCTCCCCGCCGTCACAGGAGGGATCTTTCGAGCAGTCGGGATCATCGCAATCGACGGCCTTGTCGCCGTCGTTGTCTTTGCCGTCGTCACAGATTTCGACCTTCTTCTGTGCCAGGGAATCCATCGGGCCACCGCTACCTATGACGAGAAGTCCGAAGCAGCCAAAGACGAGGAGTAATAGAGAGAGTGTTCGCATGACGTTTTCCTTTCTTCGTGTGAAGTGCACCGACAGCTGGGGGACGGGTGCACACCTGCAGATCCTCCGTTCAGGGAGATTCAGCGAGGTGCGTAGGTGACCACGCCGATGCGAAGGTCGTCAAGCACTTGCGACCCCCCGCGAGTGGCAAGTGGGTCGCGCGGGTGGGCGCGCCTCGATGACACGGTTGGCCCGTCTCCGTAGGCAACCCTGAAAGTTCATCGCCTTTGTGAGCAGCCTCACATTTCGTCACTGCCGTCTCGTCAGACGGGCCGCCGCCTCGAACTTCCTTGCCGGCGCAAGCTGCGATGAGCGTTCGGGGCGAGCACGCCGTGATAGACGATGAGGTTCACGTAGGGGCGCGGAATCAGCGCAGCGAGCTTTTCGAGTAGCTCCAGCGGCTGAAGGGCGAACGCCTGTAAGAAACCTCCCGCGCCGAGGCGGAAAATCGTATGCAGCCGGTTGGCCATGCGAAGGTCTGCGTTTTCCTCCGACGAGCTCCCTTCCTCGTTGCTGACAGGCTGCGTTCCCGCCACGCATTGGCCGTCAGCGGCACACAGCTCTTCCTCGTTGCACGGTGGATTGCAACCTCCTCTCAGAAGACCGCTATTCCAGATCGGCCCACCAAACCGTCCATCCGAATGGATCATCGTCGTTCTGGTCGTTGAGCCAAACCCTGACCTCACCCGGCACGAGCCGTACGCCGAACTCGTCTATGTGGTGGTCACCATTGCTGAACCCGAGGTTGAACCCCTCTAGAATCGGCTGCTGTGCATCGATCGGTTCCGCGTCAGCGCCACCCGCACTGGTCGAACTGGAGTGACCCCGAGCTCGAATGCGATGGAGAGGAACGAAAGCGTAGCTCACGCTGTAGCAAATCGGATCGGTGCTGCTGGCGTCCGTGAAATACACGCTGAGGTAGAGGATACCTGTCAGCTCGAACAACCGGACCTGGATCTGCTCTACGTTATGGTCGGTTTCCCGATCGAGGTTGAAGCCGAGCAGAACAGGCTTGTACCCGGACGGGGCTGATCCGACTTCCTTGTTGAACACTGCAGAGTTGTCCATGCAGTCCCCGAGCTGATGCTGGGTCGATCCAACCGGAAGCCTCTGGGCGTCGATTTCCCAGTTGTAGGGGTCGTCCCCGTTTTGGTCTTCGTAGAGAGCCCAGCCGGCGGTTTCCATGCCAGGAATACCGGGCAGATATTCATCCAAGTAGAACCCCGACTGGATCTGTTCGAGCTCGTGGTCTACCCCGCCAGGCGTGAAGTTGAAGTAGAACGCCGCGAGCCCGTACGGATAGAACTCGTACCTCGACCAATCTCGTGCGGGCCACCAGTTCCAGATACCGCTGGGGATGGTCCCACTGCTCCCACTAAAGATGTCGCGATCTAGGGGATCGGCCTGACACTGACCGTCGATACAGGCGGTGCCAGCCCCCTCACAGTTCGAGCCGTCCTCGATGGACAAAATGAGGCACTGAGGGATGATGCCGGTGACGCACGTATCCGAGGTGCACGCGTTGCCATCATCGCACTGCTCATTCTCGTTGCACGCGACGCACTTTCCGGCGCCGTCGCAGTAGCCGATGCCGCTCCCAAGACATCGAGTATTGATCGGCCGGTTTGCGTAGCTGCACGTGCCGTTGGCGGGGTTGCACTCATCTACGACGCAGGCACCGCGATTTTGGCAAGGGTACGGATCGCACAGGTTTGCACTGACGCACGTCTCATTCTGACAGACCCCTGGGCCACCCATGTACGTACAGGATCCACCCGTTGTGATGTTCACACAGGCGCCGCCGTCGCAGAATGGGTTGGTGCATTCATTGCCATCATCGGGGCAGTCATCGCTCGTAATGCATGCAACGCATCGGCCGAAGGAATCACAGAAATGGCTTCCGTCCCCGCAGGGTGTTTCGACCGGTTCGAGACCTCCGCCCTCGCATTCGCCGGTTGCGGGGTTGCAAGTGGAATCGATGGTGCAGTCGTCGGCATCACTACAGTCGACGCCCGCGCAGAGATCAACGCCCCCGCCCACGCCGGCCGTGCCGCCGACGCCAGCGATTCCACCGGTTCCAGCCGTCCCGGCCGTGCCGCCGGTCCCAGCTGTCCCGCCGCTACCACCAGTGCCGGGCGGTGTTTCGTTCGTCTCACCACATCCCATCGCCACAAATACGAACAAGGTGCTCACAAAGGCGGCTCTGGACCAGTAGTGCATCAATGACTCCTGCGGTTAGGGCTGAAAACTCTCGGGGGCGCAGAATGCGCAGCGCAAGGTTGGGTCGTCGAAGTAGCCGAAGGCCCCACAGAACTCCACATCGGGCGGCTGGCAATCGATATTGCAATCGCCGGATCCACCGCAATCACTGCAAACGAGGCCCGGACAACCCCCACTGCCACCGCAGGCAATCCCCCCGAGAGCCGAGATACAGAAGACGATCAACAATTTCTTCATGACAACCTCCTTGGTCAAGTCTTCTCAGTCGTTCCTGATCGGCACATTCATGTCGACGATCGAAATCCCCGCATCAAAGTGAGTCACGTTGTCACCGGACACCTCGCTGATGTATCCGGAAGCGTTGCCGATGAACCATCCCTCCTCGGACGCGGTCGGCAGGCTGTAAGTTCCGTTGACGGACGGAGCAGGCGGAACCTGGTTGTGCAACGCGATACCGGGGAAAATCCCCCAAGGTTTCATGTCGCCACCCCACATATTGACGACCGAGGCCGATGTAGGACTCGCGTCCATGTGGATCGCGATGTAGTTCTCGTGGTCGCCCGTGGTCCACGTGTCGAACTTGAAGTACATCACCAAAGTCGCGCTGCCCTGATAGGCTCGCCCCGCCTCGAGATGCCAGGTGGTGCAGGTGGGGCAGTCGAGCACGTTGATCCTGGGGAACACCCACACGTTGTTGCCGGGTGCGAAATCATAGAGGTGACTGTCGTCGATGACGTCGTTGCCGTCGTCGTCGTAGACGCCGATTCCCCCTTGCTCCGAAAACGAATCCCAACAGCCGATGCCGTACCGACCTGGAATGAATGGTGAGTTCAGGGATGGGGTCGTGATATCGATGATGGCGGTGAGGTCGGTGGTCAACGGACCGGAACCGTAGTAGCTGGAGGAGCCTGCAGCGTTCTTCGCCCTCAAGCGGAGGTAGATCGTCGTGCAGGGGGGCAAAGTATTGATCTCCCAGCGGGTCTCGTTGGGCGGAATCGTCGTGAGCAGTTGGTAACTGACGTCGTCAAACGAGTACTCGAGCTCATACGACGTCTCGGTGTCCGAGTCGTTCCACCGCAGCTCCACCGTGCTGAGATTCAGGAAGCTCGACGAGGTGATCACGGGAATCGCGGGTACGCCCGGCCTCGTCACCGTGACGCAGGCGGGTGCGCTGAAAGGCCCGCTCGGACTCCGCCCGACGCGGTAGCAGTAAAGCCCGTCTGCTTTTCCAGAAAAGGAATGGCTGTAGGGGGGGGTCGAGTCCTGAGACGTGTAGCTCGTCGGACTCGGGAAGTTGATGTCGTCGTCTTCTTGAATGGTCCAACTGGTGCTGGCGAGGTTTGTGACGGACCAGACTAGGGTGTAGCTTCCGTCGTCGTCGGTGGCTGGGAGATCGGTGATCGTGATGCTGGTACTGAGACCGCCGCCGGCACCTCCAGCACCACCGGATCCACCGCTGCCACCCGAGCCTCCGCTACCGCCGGCACCCGCAGCGCCCCCGGTACCGCCTTCTCCGGCAGTTCCACCATTACCGCCAGCGCTGCTACCGCCACTGCCACCGTCTCCGCCAGCAGCCGTGCTCCCACCACCGCCGTCGTCTGTGGTGCCGCCACCGCATCCACCGAGGAGCACCCCCGAAGACGCGATTAGTATGATAGCGCACAATACGAACGAAAACCTCACCACAACTTGTCCTTTGGAGTGGGTTGATAAGCACGCTTGCGACAGCCACATCACATACCGCCGAGATGCAACTCGCGTACCACCGAATCGCGTTGTTGCTTTGCGGGGTGTTACGCAGCAAACCGGCGCAGTGGTTACACTCTTAGGCGTTCAAGCGAAAAAGATGCACGAAAGCTGGTGAGACCCAGGGCTGATTCTCCAGCGCCAAGTGGGGTAAACGCACCGAACCCGGAGTTGGTATGCGCGTTGCAGTTCAGGCTTTGACATGAAGGAGCTTATATGGCGCGATTCAAACTCGAAGGTTGGTTAGTTTGCGCGCTTGTGGCGTTGGTCGTTAGCGGATGCAGTGGAGCAGGCGGCTCCCCGGGTTCTGGGCCAGGAGCGCTACAGAGCCAATGCGTAATCGATCAGCTCAATCTCGACCGTTACATTCCCGACCGCAACCTCTGCGACAACTTCGGGTACAGCGACTGCATCGGTTTCGGAAGCGAATGCATCAACTACTGCGCCTTTGCTTTCTGTCAGCCTGGGGAGTGTGAATCCGCCGACGATTGCGTCACGGCCTTCGGCGAGCTTCCGGTCGGGGTGAAGTGGCTGTGCCACGAATACATCGTCAGCAGCAAGAGCTACGGGAAGTGGTGCGAGTTCGTCAGGGACTGCCCGGAAGGAACGGTCAATTGTCCTTGCCTGCCGGACAGCACCTGCGGACCGGATCCCTGGGGCGATGGCGACATGAGTTGCGTTGGCGGGACCTGCGAGTCGCAGTGTCCGTCGGCTTGCATCGTCGGCTCGGTGTGTTGCGGTGGTGCGTTGTGCGGTGGGGACTGCATCGGCACTCCGTGTTGCTCCTGAGCCTGTGAGCAGCCCAGGTCACCGGTCGGTCGCCGGTGTCGCGGCTGTCGAAGGTTCAGACAGGCGCCCTACTCAGCGCTGATCTCTTGGCCACGACGCTCGGACTTTTCCCACATGCGAAGGTAGCCCTCGGCCGACTTGAACAGCGGCTCCAGTTCCTCATCCGTCACGCCGTCGCGTCGGACGTCTTCGATGAGCTCGGCCACCAGGCCGAGGTGGGCCATCCCTTCGGTGTTGAAGTCGATCGTGCGGTTGCCGACGACCGGCTCCGTGAAGGTGACGTCGCCCGCATAGGATGTGAAAGGATACGTGATCGGATCGGTTTGTGGATCCCCGCAGTTCGCGTTTTCCCCGAACCTTGGACGCGGCGCGCCAGCAAATCCGTTGAAGTCGAACCCGAAGCCCTCGGCGGGGAACGCGCCTCTATCTCGCATGAGCTGGATGCGGTTTTGATAGCCGTTATCCATGGTGGCGGGCTCGGTCGCAGACCGGCACCGCCCGAGGTTGGACTTCGACACGCCGCCGAGTTCGTAGAGAAGCCCATCGTGGTTGTTCCCGTGCGTCCCCACGGCGGGATACTCGTTCGCGATCATGATCTCGAACGCGCGCTGGCGCGATAGTCGCGGCATGTGGTCGACTTCGAGGATCATCCCCCGCCGCATCATCTGATCGATCAAGAACTCGCCGAGGTTCGTAAGCCCGGTCCGCTGGCAGTAGTCACCTACCAAGGGAGGCGCTCCTAGGAGCTCGATGAGATTAGGGACACCGCCAAGGAGGGAAGTGAGTGGATTGCTGGCAAAGCCCGAAAAGCTCAGCGGCGGATCCGAATCGAACGCTGCGCGTGGCATGTTCAGTGCGCCGAACGGCACGTCTCCACCGTCGAAGTTGCGTGGCACGTCGGCCACGCCAAGCTCATCGCAGAGGGCGTAGTTGGTCCAGTATCCGCTCTGGATGATGTTGCCCAGATCGAGGATGCCGCGGTCTCCGTCACCTGCGGAAAAGGCGTTGTCGAACTTGTGAACCGGAAACAGAACGCGAACACCTTTTGCGTGGTATTCGTCGAGCTTTGCGACGACATCGGCCTCTGTGCATTTGGCGAAGCCCTCGGGTGGCACAAGGAAGCAGTCGAAGAGCACCGACGTCTCGATTCCAAGTACGATCGCGAGCTTTCCATCCTTGATGACTTCGCGCGCCTCCTCGGGCGACGTAACGATCCGAAACCAGCCTTCCCCGGGCCCGCCGTTCAGCGCGTCGACGTACCGTTCGAGCCCGTAGGTCTGGTCGATGATCCGATCGACTGCCACCATGTCGTTGCAGGAGTATCGCGCCGGCTGTGCTCCAAGGCCCACCAAGAGCTCGCACAAGACGTGATTCGTCGTCGCATGTTGAACCATCAGCCGAAGGCCGCTGAGGTACGCGCGCTCCAGCCATTTGTAGTACTGCACCTGATGCGTGGCGCTCTGGAATGCGTCCGGCCACGCCGAGAAATCGGGGTATCCGGCGGTTTCATGGGTCACGGGTGCCGTTACGGTCACGAACAAGCTCAGCAGATCGCTTGGAGCCACACCGTCGAGGTCGCCGAATGTGAAGCCGAGGAGGTCCTGTTGGCCGTTTTCGCCGTGGAAGGGTTCGCAGCTGGGCAAGGCGTGCTCGACGCCGAGCCGGTGATAGGGCGCGCCGTGAAAGATGCCGCCACCCCCAAAGGCAAAGTTGGTGAACAAGTGTGCGTGCGTCTCCACGAATCCAAACACCGAGCCGTCGTCGAACTCGATGGGCGTGACCTCGCCTTCGGCGTCGACGGTGAGCTCCGAAAAGGTCGCGCAGTCGGATTGCTCGAAGAGCAATATGTCGGCTGCATCGGCAGCATCGGCGATGGAGCCCTCCGCCGTGAGGTACTCACCGGAACGACGATGTCGTAACCGAAAGTGATCTGAATCGTCGCCCGACACCTCGAGATCCCATTCACCCTCAGACTCGAAGCTATCGTCGATGCTGACGTCGTCGCCGATCACGGTCGTGTCGGAGAGGAGCTCTGAGCGGCGGTGCAGACGGTCGCCGTCTTCAGAGACGAGGTACTGCTCGCTCTCATCCAAGAGCAGATAGGTCCCCAAGTCGGCTGGCCTCATGCGGAAGCGCGCGGCACCGTCGAGGGAAGACGCCGAGATCTGGAACTCGTCGCCTGAGTCGGAAGCCGCGAGATACCGAGACGTGCCCACGACGCCGATCGAGAAGCACCCGGTCGCGTAGCTGTAGATCGTCCCGGGCGTAGCGGGTGGAAACGTATCCCTCGGCTGGCTAGGCGTGTCATCGCCGCAGGCACAGAGGAAGGATGCTGCGAAGAGCAGCGCGAAGGTCAACAAGGGGTAACGCATGATCAACACCTATGGAGCGGGCAAGGTTCCATTGGTATCGCAGTTTCCGGGAATGTCCCACCCGAAAAAAGGCGTAGCCGAAACAAAGACGCTCTTGTTGGCGGCAAAAGGCCACTGGCGCGGACGCTGGCGCTGGCGCGGAGCTGGCGCGGAGCTGGTAGTCACTACAAACGCCCTGTCTTAGTCTCGCAGAGTTTACTCATAAGGCGTTCTGCGCAATTCAGGAGCTGAGTGAGCCGGGCGTAGATGCTCGCGGAGGCCATCGTGCAGGAGCCGCCTCTCACGCCGGTAACGCGAGTTCGAACCTCGCTGGGGTCACCAGCAAGAAGCCCGGCTTCGGGCGGGCTTTCTCTACCGAAATCGCGGCACCCCGGAGCCTCCGGGGATTCCGGCGCGGTTCATTGCGCGGTTTGAGCCGCTGTCTGCTTTGTTACCCGCAACGTCGATAACGCTGTGCAAGGTCGGTTGCCTGGCTTTGCGATCCGGAGATCTGCGTGCCAGCTTCGTCGTCGATGTCTCACGTTCGCTCTATGCCGTGGCTCGGTTACTTGTTTGCCGCGGCCGCCGCCACATTGGCCGTATGGCGATGGAGTCAACGAGTCGTCGCCTATGACGACGCGTACATCTCGTTTCGCTATGCGAAGAATCTCATCGAAGGTGTTGGCTTGGTCTTCAACGAAGGAGTGAGAGTCGAGGGATACACGAATTTCGCGTGGACCATGCTATCCGCCGCTGCGATTGCCCTAGGCATCGACCCGCTCCTAGCGACACGTATGGTGGGCGTGTTCTGCTACGCTGCAGTTGCTGCGACACTGACCTTCTTCTGGTTTCGCTGGACAAAAGACGGCATCTTTCGTTGGCTCGGGCTCCCCGTGTTGTGGCTGGTGTTCGCTCGCACGGGCTTCTCCGCCCATGCGGGAACGGGCCTAGAGACGATGGCCGTCGCGTTGATGATCATGATGGTGGGCGTTCTAGCGTTCGCCCTCGAAGCCCGCTGGTGGGGCTCGGCCCTTCTTGCCGGATTGCTCTGCATTACGCGAACCGATGGCGGCCTCGTGGTGCCAGCCGTCACGTTGCTGTTGCTCCTGCAAGGGGGGTTGGGCAACACCGGCTGGACGGCAGGCTTCAGGGCCGCCGTGCGGTGGGCGTCGATTCCGTGCGCCATCGTCACGGCGCACATCGTCTTTCGACTCGCGTACTACGGACAAGTGGTACCCAACACGTACTATGCGAAGGGGGGAGACTTGTTTGCGTGGATCAAGGGTGGTTCCTACCTCGGCACAGTGGTCTATGCAGTCCCAGAAACGGGTGCGTTGTTGTTGACGGCATTGGTCGGCTTGACGCTATCCAAGGGCCGTGCGCGTGCGCTCATCGGATACGGTGTGCTCTACGTCACGCTCTACGCGCTCTACCTTCTGAAGGTCGGTGGCGATTTCATGGAGTATCGCTTCATGTGGACGATCTACCCGGTGCTCATGTTGGCCGGGTTTCGCGCGCTTGTTGTGATTGCGGATCGCCGGCGCGTGGCAGGGGCTGTTGGTGCTGCGCTGCTGGTGGGACTCACATTCACGCAGCGACCAACCGGCACCGACGGCTTTGGTTTTCCAAACATCATCCGCGACGGGCATGTGATTCTCGGCCACGAGGTAATCAATCTCATGGTCGAAGAAGGCACCTTGGTGGGCAAGACACTGAAAGATGTCTTGCCTCCCGATACGACCATCGCCACGACGTTGGCGGGCACCGTGCCCTATTTCTCCGAGCTTCGCAGTATCGACCAGTGGGGTTTGAACGAGCCTTACGTCCGGCATCAGCCACCTCACCCCAATTACGCTCGGGGACACGTCAAACGCGCAACTGACGAATATCTCAGAGAAACTGGCGTCCAGCTCTACGTCGACCATCCACGCATCTGCTCATGTGCGCGCCCCTGTCGCGAAAGAAGACCGAACGTCTTCGTTCGGCTTGGCGACGACCAGTGTCTACGGACCTGGTACTTTCAGCAATCGCCAGAGCTAACCGCCCACTTCTGCGAGCATCCGGAGTGGTTCCTATTGAACCGCGTCCGCTGCGAGGCGCCCCGATAGCTTCCTAAGTCGCCGGAGAAGTTCCGAGACTGCGCCGATGAGCCCCTTGAGAAGCACCCCCACGTTCTGTTGTTTCTCCTAAACCTGTCGTTCCTCAGAACGTTATCCGTCGCGAGATGTGAGCCGTGCTGACCACGGAGGTGACCAGGCGGACAAAACTCGGACCCCTAGGTGCGTTGCTGACGGTTCGATATGCGCCAGTCGAGTACGGGATCCGCCGTAGCCCCGCGCAGTACGCGCAGGTGTACATGGATTGCCGTCGTCGAAGCTCATCATTCGGCCATCCGAAGCTCGTCCCACTCTTCAATGAAAGCGGAAAATTGGTTCCAACTTCGCTTTGGACGAGTGGTCCTAGCGACCCGTCATGTAGCTCTGCTCTTCCGTCATTCACAGGAAGTCGTCGCTTGTAAGCCTGTCGTTCATGACTAGGTGTCTGATTACGGCGGCGGTCGAAGTACCGCGCTTTGCGAGGAAACTCACTAGAGACGATGCATCGTATCCTATGATAAGCAACCGTTAAGCTCCACAAACAATTCGCGAACCTTGTTCCAGTTCATGTCTTTCGCACTTGCCTCAATCTCAAGCGTGAGGCTTTTGATGCGCTCCGTGGCGAGGGTCCCAATCGATCCCCGAAGGCTGTGCGCGGCGCGGATCGTTTGTTCCTGGTCCGTCTCCTGGATTCGTTCTCGTAGCTCGGCGATCAGCCTGTGCGCGGCTGCTTTGAATCTCTGCTCGAAAACTTGCTTAAGCTCGGCAACATCCACCCGGGGTGCAGCGGCCAGCCCGTCCGTCTGAATCCGTTTGTCCGGGCAGTGCTTTGCCAGCATCCGACTCAAATCGGAAGCGATGATGGGTTTGCTCAAAAAATCGTCCATGCCGGCCCTGGAAGTGCGCTCGTGTTCCTCCGCCAGGACCCCGGCAGTGACAGCGATGATCGGAACACGCGAGCCTTCTTCGCCTTCCCGCGCTCGAATACGTTGTGTCGCTTGGTACCCATCAAGTCGAGGCATATTGCAATCCATCAGAATCACATCGTGCTCGAACTGCTCCGACAAGGCGATCGCTTCGACCCCGTCCGACGCGGTACGCACCTCGCAGGACATCGTCTCCAAAAGATCCCGACAAACCTCCAGGTTGGTTGGGACGTCGTCGACTACCAGAACACGCAGCCCAGGAAACGCGCCGATCGGGTCCGTAGCCTCTATTGCCGCATCGGCATCGATCCCGCGCGCGCGCCCAAGCGCCAGCCGGAGCTCTTCGATTCGAATCGGTTTGGGCGCGAACGCATCAAACAATTTCGCTGCATCGGGCGGAAGGGACGCATCTCCCGCTGAACTCGACAGGATGAGGGTCAGATCTTGTAGCGCGGAGTCGGCACGAATTTTCTGGGCCAAGGTCACGCCATCCATGCCCGGCATGAAATAATCCACAACAACCGCTTCATAGGGATTGCCTGCGCGATGTGCGAGACGGATCTTCTCCATTGCACGCTGCCCATCGGAGCAGTCCTCCGCCACAGTACCCCAGCTCTCGAGCCACTCAGAAAGCATGGCGCGATTCGGCTCCATGTCGTCGACGATAAGCACGCGCATTCCAGCGAGTGAAGACGTATCGACGCCGCGACTTGCTTGCTCACGACTCGCCGGTAGCGGAACCACAACAGTAAAGGTGGTTCCTTCGCCCTCGCGGCTCCTTAGATTGATGCTGCCACCCATCAATTCAATGAGGCGTCGGGTAATCGTAAGTCCGAGCCCACTGCCACCAAACTTTCGTGTGGTCGTGGCGTCTGCCTGAGTAAACGCCTGAAAGATGGTCTTCTGTTTGTCCTCGGGTATGCCAATCCCAGTATCTTGAACAGAAATTTCAACGTTTGTGGTCGGTTCGGACGACGGCTGCGGACGAACCGAGATGATGACGTAGCCTTCCAAGGTGAACTTAATGGCGTTTCCCACGAGATTGACCAGGACTTGCTGCAGCCTTCCCGCGTCCCCAACCAAGTGATCAGGCAACGCTGGGTCAACTCTCAGAATCAATTCGATGTTTTTTTCTTGGGCCGAGAACGCAAGCGTTTGCGCAAGCGTCTCAAAGAGCTCCAAAGCGTTGAAGGTGTGCGGCGCCAGCTCAAGCTTGCCTTCTTCGATCTTGGAGAAGTCGAGGATATCGTTGATCAGGGCTAGCAACCGGTCAGCGGCGGCGCTGAGAATTCGCGCCCGCCGTTTTTGCTTATCGGAGAGATCCGCTCGGAGCAGGAGGCCTGCCATGCCGATAACGGCATTCATGGGCGTGCGTATCTCGTGGCTCATCGTCGCAAGAAACTCTGCCTTGGCGCGCGCGGCCCGCACTGCCTTGTCGCGTGCTTCGACGAGAGCTTGTTCACTCGCCTTGCGCTCTGTGATATCGCGGAGAACGCCGACGTAGCCCTCGCCAGGCGCAGCGATTAACCCGACGGCAAGCTCTAGGGGGAAGACTGAGCCATCTTTTCTTTGGCCCTGCACCTCGCGACCAATCCCGATGACCTTTGCCCTGCCAGTGGCATGATAGTTCGCGAGGTAGCCGTCGTGCTCGCCCCGGTAAGGCTCGGGCATGAGCAAGCGCACGTTCTGACCCAAGAGCTCGTCGACGCTGAAGCCGAACAACTTTTGGGCTCCAGGATTGACTGACTGTATGATGCCAGCACGGTCGATTACGACGATACCTTCAACGACCGCATCGACGATTGCATTCATGTTCGCGCGCGTGCGTTGTTCAACCCGCCGGACTTGATCATTAAGACGCTTCTGATTCGTTGCAAACGCACGGACACCGACAAGACCCAAGAGGCCAAAGAGGCCCAGCATTCCGATCATGCGCCGGAGCGGTGGGGACGCCAGAATCCCAGCTTTGACGGGGACAACGACTTCCACAACACCCCTCACGTCCCCAACTTTCCAGTCAGCCTTCGGTGTATCGGGGTGCGTGTTATGGCAAGAAACGCACGCATCATGCATGACGTCCGCGCGTGCGTAGCGCAGAACGGGGGATCCTTCCAAGTCTTCCAACGAGACCACTGGGTCTTGAGGATCGCGCGCGAGGCGCTCCCAAACTTGGATTTGCGCTGGATCGTCGCGCTCGCTTCGTCGCCACGGAAACGGATAGGGACTGTGCAGACTGACACGCATACCTGTCGCCTGCCCCAAGGCAGCTCCGAGCTCCATACTCAGCGTTGCGGGCAGCGGGATGGTACCGGGGCGGCTGCGAAAGTCGTGCGTTGCCGTGACGCCAGCATCCGCGGCACGCGCGACAACCTCTTCTGTGTAGAGCTTGCGAAAGCTGAGCAATGAGGTAGCGACATGCTCCGCCTCACGCCGGGCTGCTTCTTCGGCGAGGTGACGGGCTTCATTCCACACGAACAAGACAGCGAGCACGACGCCCCCGCCAAAAACCACCATCACCCATACTGTCGCTCGATTCATGGTTCTTTGGAGATCACGTCGATATCCGGATGCACGGTGGGGCTTCGATTCCAACAAGCAAAAGATGAGTTTCGTGTTCGACGATCTTCAAATCGCTTTATGTCTCCGCTACATTGGCGTGAAACAGATTTGCACAACGGACACGATTTTCGCAAGTTTACTTCCTTGAAGTTAGATCATGCGCCGCTGTCGCCTGGAACAAGCTCTTGCGGATCACACGCTCGATGACCGGCCAGGCGATGTTTCGCCACTATTTACACATCGAGCGACACGAAACGCAGGCCACCGTCGATGGCGGCGCTTAGCTTCGGTGATATTCATGCCGCTGCAGTTCCGATGCCACGCGCAGAACGTCGCATTGCTCATGCTGAGCTTCTATCCGATTAACGACCGCCGCTCTATCGACGGAACCTTTCAGCGACCGGTCAGCGGCCCGTGGCCGGCCCTCGTTCCCGTCTACGTGCGTAGAGCACGAGTGCGCAGAGACACGACAGGACCAGGCTTGCCGGTGCGCCATTCGAGGCTCCGCGGCGAAGACTGCACGCGCCCGTCAGGATGTCAAAGCTTCGGGCTGCGTCTCTTGGTGCCGACTGCCCGACCCCGGTGCTACAGGCGCCGAGCACATCTCCGTGACGCAGGTGGGCGCGCGTCGCATTAGAGTTGACAGTAATCGTTCGAGCATTTTCCGGGTTGCCTCTCGGGATGTGACAGAGCGTCACCTTGTTGTCCCCGTCGCAGCTGTCCGTGTCCTCATTGCAGGTCGTCTCGGATGGACACGGATCTCCCGTGCTCACACAGCCCTCGACGAGAGCACAGATCTCCTGCCCGGTGCAAAAGAGTCCGTCGTCTGGACAGAGGTTGTCGTTAGGCGTGTTCACGCAGAGTTGCTCGACCTCGTCGCAGGCGTCGAGAGTGCAGTCGATGCCGTCACTGCAGTCGACCGGCGTGCCGGCCTCGCAGGTCCCCGCGCCGTCGCAGGTCTCGTCGCCATTGCAGAACTCTCCATCCGGACAGGGACTACCCGCCGGCTCGAACTGGCAGCTCGCGCTGCAGCAGTCGCTATCCAGGATGTTCCCGTCGTCACACTCCTCGCCGGGGTCGACAATGCCATCTCCGCAGCCCCCAAGCGGATCGCAGGTGTCTGTCGCCTCGTTGCAGACCGTGGCTGATAGTCACTACCAAGGCCCTGTCTTAGTCTCGCAAAGTTAACTTATAAGGCGTTCTGCGCAATTCAGGAGCTGAGTGAGCGGTCGCGTTGTGGGGGTCGAGCTATTATTCAAGGGCACAGACACGTGCCGAGGCGGTAAGTACAAGGCCGAACAGATGGGCTTGCATCGCGCCAAGGTGAGGGAATACGAGGAAACCGAAGAACAGGATGAAGGCTGCGGCCTGGTCTTCGGGAAAGTCCCGCACTGACAGGGCAGCGGGTGCGCGGCTACGGCTGTGGAGCTTTGGAAAGCGAAGCTCGACGTTGCACCTCAAACGCGCCGACGTTGCACAGCACTCAGAACACGATTCGCGAGGTTTCCAGGTCCCATTGGACCCGTGGCGGTCTCCCGTAGTGCGCTGCCCTCAAGCTGTCCCGCTTTCGCTTTCGCTTCCGCGCCGCAATGCCGGAGGCGATCGTCCCGGCGGCGCCACCGAGGATCAGAGCCACGCCGGTCCCCAGAACCGGAGCGGCCCAAGCTGGCGGGCAGCCGCTGTCCTCGAAGATGCAGATCTGCTGAGCAGCTCCGACCCCCACCATCGCAAATCCACCCATGAAAGAAACAACAGAGACGCCAAGCCCGATTGCTGCTCGCCGCACACGAAGGTCCGACTCCTCAATCGTGTATCCATCGGTTGTCCGTGGCGTGCTTGGCACGACTTCAACACCGGCAAGGCCTACTTTGAGCTGCAACGCGGGCTCTTCGGGGGCTGGTTCGGACGAAGGCGCGGGCTCCTCATCGACCGCCTGCTCTGTCTCTGTAGCTTCGGACTGCTCAGCAGCCTGCGCGCTCGCGCTCTTGGGCAACGCCGCCAACGCGCAGACACATAGAAATCCGAATAAGTAACGCATGGCCCACCTCCCGGTTGCGACCTAACTTCAAGCCGTTCACACACCGCAAACTATGTCGTCACGGCAGCCCGCACCAACACGCCCACGGCGCGGAGCAGACACACTCGCCGTCGCGGCAGATCATGTTGGTGCAGTTCGGGCTGCACGGCCTACCCTCGTTGATTGGCCTGAGGGTGCCGCATGGCTCTTCCGCGTCCGGGTTGCATTCTATGAACTCGACCCTCCGACACCCGAAATTCGTCATGTACTTATTTTGGCAGTCTAGCGACTGAAACAAACAAACTTGACGGTCGGTGCACCAAACGGCAGTGCAGCGGTCATCTGCAAGAACATAGTAACCCTCTACTTTAACCAGTTCACCGCAATCCATGCGCTCCTCGCACGGTATTTCCTGTATTTCTTCCCCGCACCCCACGACACGCAAGGTGCCTAGCGCGAGCAGAAGCAACACGAGGCCGAGTAACCATCGCATAAGCACCTCCCCGGTTCATTAGGCGCTGATCTAGTCGCATCAGCCGTGCCAAGCGGGAGCCCGGTTTTACTGAGGAATCGCGGCTATCTGGGCGCGCATTCTGCGTTTGGAACCTGGGGCGCAGCGGGTGCGTCACGCCGGATCGTGAACCGTGATGGACACCAGGTCGGAACGAGTGTCATTCACGATGTTGCCGCTGTCGTCGCGCGGTAAAGCCGCGCGCGCTCCTGTCTTGGATGAGTCGTTTGTCTTGATTGCGGGAGCCGGACTTAGACCGACGACTTTACCCTCAGGTCACCGAGCAAAAAAACTGCCTACGCCAATGAAACCATCAAGCCCGTGCTGGCCGGCACTCTGTTGTCCAACAGGTCCAGCCAGGTTTTCTGCAAAGTTTTCGCATCGTTGATCCATTCGATACTCATCAGCTTCTTGATGTCGGCGGCGACGGCAAAGAACGCGCGCTGAAAATCGGACGGCCTATGACGAGTAACAGCCGATCGAGCCGCCAATGAAGCCCACCAGAAACACACTGGTCGAAAGCAAGCCCGATGCGACGCCGACCGGGATCGCCCAACGGCGAAAGCGTCGCTGCGTTCGGTCATGCCGAGCCTTCTTTCCTGCCCGTACCAGCTGGGCAATGCCTGCGGACGTGAGCACGAAGCCGGCCCCGGCCATCACGCTTCCCGCAATCACCCAACCCCTCAAGTCGTCGCTTGGCACGTAGCAATCCGCGGTCGCGGCCCAAACGGCCAACGGCGTTCCAAACACGAACATCGGCACGCCGGCTGCCAACAAGATTCGGCCGCGGCCGGCACGCCTGACGTTTCTGTCGTAGTCAGTTGGCAACGTTTGAGTTGGGATAGCAGTTGGGATAGCTTCTTCAGGCTCGGGAACGCTCTGCGGGACCGCGTGAAGTTGCAGGAGCGTAGGGAGAACCAATCGAGGTGTCTCAAGGGAAACCGTCACATCGACGGCACTGGTCGCTGCTGGTGAGGCGAAGCAGATTGCAAGGCAAACCAAGGATGTTCGTAGGAGCGTCATGTCGGACAACCGTGCAACCGGTATGCCAGACGCGATGGCCCCGTTCGAGGTGTTTTCCGAGGGGAGTGATCCATGCTCGACGTGTTCCGGTCAACCGTCCGATTTGGGTTTGTGAGAGTCAAGCTGGGAGAGTAGAAACGACTCGCGATGCAGATCTTTTTGGGAATCGTTGTCGTGGCATTGTCGCTTCTGTGCTGGGGAGGGCAAACGTTGGTGTGCTTCGCTCCGGCAACTGGCGCCAAGTTGGGCCTCTCGGAAAGGGAGGCCGATGTGGAACCGACCTTCTGGGCCGATGTTCGCGGTGAAGCACTGTGGGACGTCCTCACGCTGTGGACGTTGGTGGTGGCCGGAGTGCTGCTGATCATCGGCCATCGTGCGTGGCCATACTTCGGGCTCGTCGGGGGCGGCATGTACGTCTACTTTGCCGGCAGAGGGATCTTCACCCGAGTCACGATGATGCGGCGCGGCTTGCGGATCGGCACTCCGCAGGGCGCGAAGGTAGCCCTCGCCTTCTTGGCCATCTCGGGTGTCACAGGGTTGGTCACGATCGTCGCCGCGATTGCGGCACTTCCGGTTTCGTGAGGAATGCGGACTGGGTGTTGTGGGGAGGAGGGACTCATGGAGGTGACAATTCTGACGTGGACGGTGGCAGTCGCGGGCTTGCTCCTGATCGGGCTCCTCTCCGCGCTGCAACTCGTGGCGGTCATCAACCCTCGCGAACGATGGACGATCGACAACGTCTACGGTGGCAATCCTGACGCAACGGACCCCACTGCCTACTTCGCGTTCAACCAGGGCCAAGCTTGGGCGGACCCATTCTTCTGGGCGCCCCTCCAGATCGCAGGCAGCATCGGAATGCTACTCGGGCAGCAGTGGGGCTTTTTGCTCGCCCTCGCTGCGTCCGTACCGTTCTGGTACAGCGCGATCCTTATCTTCATCTGGGACCGCGACATGGGGGTCCGCCAGAACACCCTTGGCTACTGGGTGGTCGTGTGGGGCATGTGGCCCGCTTTCGGCGTTCTCGAAGGCGTATACTGCTTCGTCCGGCTTTTGGAATGAGCGGGTAGTAGAACTAGTGAAGACCAAACCCGCAAGCTCGATCGCGGCCATGACGACGCCAGGGCTGGCTCAGGAGCCGCGCGAGTACGCCGTGAATCGAGACCCGCGGCTACGCCGCCACCTTCTGCGACAATTCGATCGCGGTGTGACGACATTGCGGGATCTGCTAGTGCACCGGTTCGGCGAAGAGGGGCTCGACGTGTCGATAGCCGAGGCTCGCGCGGAATACGAAGCGGTCATCGATCGCTTGCCGTGGATCGGCGGCTCGGCGAACCCGCGTTCATTCAATCTATACGGATCGGCACTGTGGCTTGCGCTCTGGAGAGTTCTCGAACCACGAGGGTTGACACTCGATGAGGCGGAGGGGTTGTTTTGCGAGATGTTCAAGGCCTACTGGTCGCGCTACCCGCGCGTCCTCGCGCGCCTCTACGGACGTGTCCGCATGGGCCCGGCGAACCAGAAGAAGGTGCGCCGGCTCGCCATTGCATCTCAGCAACGCACGAACCCGGATGACTATGTCTCCCGATTTGTGCCGGGCGAGCCGGGACGCTTCGACTTCGGCATCGACTTCGTCGAGTGCGCAATCATCAAGTTCCTGCACGCCGAAGGGGCCGAAGAGCTCGCGCCCGTGTTGTGCGAGCTCGACTGGCCGCTCACCGAGGTGATCGGCATCGAGCTCGTACGCACGACCACGCTTGCACAAGGTGGGGAGCGCTGTGACTTTCGCTTCAGGCGGCCAGGTGCTTCCGATGTCGGCATCCCACGCGCATCGCTCGCCGCTTTGTTCGCGCACGGTTTCGTCGGCTGGGCAGCTTGTGCGGCGCTCATGGGCGGGCTGCTCGCCACGGTGTCGCTCACGACAGCGCTCACGGCGCACGCCGTTGGGGCTCCGATCATCTTCGCGGCTGTCACCGCGCATCTGTTTCTCCGGAGCGGCGCTCACCCTCCGATCGTCGTCGCCACCATCTTTACTGCGATCGTGATCACGCTTGACGCGCTGGTCGTCGCGTGGCTGATCCAGCGCAGCTTCGCGATGTTCTCGAGCGTGCTTGGCACTTGGTTGCCCTTCGCTTTGATCTTTGTTTCGGCGTTCGTGACGGGCACCCTGCTTAAACACCGTCGTTCGTCGCGATCAGGAAGCCCGGCTCGTAATCCTGGACTGTGACAGTGCCAAACCGTTTGTCGATCGCCGAGTATGAGCGGCTGAATCACCGTGACGTGACGGTCGGCGACAACCGGATCCACTACGTTGATGAAGGTGAGGGTTCTCCTTTGGTGCTCGTGCACGGAAGCCCGACTACCTCTGCCCTTTGGCGGCACCAGATCCCAACTCTATCGAAGCGGTTCCGGGTGATCGCGCCGGATGTAGTGGGCTTCGGCAAATCCGTCGCGCCAGATGCCGGCGTTTCGTTTGCGCAACAGGCAAACGCCCTACGCGCGCTTCTCGATCATCTGCGTATCGAGCGTTACGGCTTGGTCGGCCACGATTGGGGCGGACCGATCGGCGCTGCCTGTGCCGCGCAACGTCCGGAGCAGGTTCATCGCTGGGCATTGATCAATTCGACAGTCCGCCCCACCTATCGGCCGCCTTGGTACTGGAAACCATTCACGGCGCCGCTCACCGGGCCCTTGCTGCTCGTTAGAGCCAACCTCTGGGGACGAAATCTCCGGCAAATGATGAAAGCAGCGTCCGACCCTGAAATCGCTGCGCACTACCTCGCGGCCAGTCAGCACATCGGCAATCGGCGCACCTTTCTTCGGCTCGAACGCTTAGAAGGCTACAGCGCGCTCATGCAGGGAGTGGTCGACGCGCTGCCGTCGATGCCAAAAGACCCGTTGATCCTCTGGGGCACGCCCGACGCCTATTTTCGAAACGACTACCGAGAGCTGAGAGCGCTACTGCCCGACAGCCGCCTCGTCATGCTCGAAGGTGGAGGTCACTTCCCTCAGGAAGACGCACCCGACGCCGTCGCCCACGAGCTGAACGCTTTCTTTTTGCCTTAATCCAACTGCGACTCCCCGACGTAGGGGTCTTTGAAGGGCGGATGTGAGCCGCTCGGACCGGACCCCAAACGTGACGAAATGAGGAGAGTACATCATGACGAAGCACACACTTAACGCGATTAGCCTTACCTTCCTTGCAATGATCGCCGCCGCCTGCGGCGATGCCGGCATGGATCCCTTCGACGAGGAGCTCAACTTCGAAGAGCCCCCCGTGGACGAGCCGATCGTCGACGACGTGGTGGACAATGAGGAAGAGCTGATCGCTCCGTTCGACAACGACAGCGCGGCCAACCCCGCGGTCGACGAGTTCCTGAGTATCACGAATACGCGCGAGATCGTCTATACCGACCAGATTTCGGCTCAAGACGGCGACAACGAGGACTTCGTCCAGTTCGAGCTTCCAAACGCCAGCAATCCCAACCAAAGGATCGAGGTGTCCATCGACTGTGATGTGTTCGGCGACCAAAACGTGTTCGCCCGCGTCGAGCTGCTCAACGTTGACCGGAACGGCGCGACCCGAATCAATGGCGGCCCCATCGATTGCAACGAAGGTGTGTTCTTCGTCACGGTGCAGAATGACCAGGTGCAGTTGGCTCGCATCCATGTGCAGGGAGTTCCCGAGCAGCAGACGCTGATCGAGTACACCATCGTGGTGGCCCCTTTCTAACCTCCGAGCGCGTTCGCCACGCCCATCCATCTTTGGCCACTATCCTCAACGCCGGCCCTCTTCGGAGGGCCGGCTCTGTTGTGTCGCGGCGCACCAAGCACGAATCAGGACTTCGAGAGCCAGCTCCGCAGACGGACGAGGAAGCCACCCCGTTCTCTGGCAATTTCTTTTTGGATCTTCCCGAGAGTCCTGGGCGGTGTTTCGAGCGGGTCAAAGCTCGAAGCGAGCGCCGTGATCGAATCTTGGAAGTCCCTGACGACGTCTCGCAGGCCTGGGTCCGTCTCGAGCAACGCTTGAAGCTCCGCCTCGTCCTCTTCCGACGCTGCGCCAGCCGCGTGCAAGGCAGCGAGAAGCTCGGCCCGTTCTTTTTGGTCGCTCATGCGCGCATGCTCCGGTGAATGATGGGGAGCATCGTGCGCAAGGCACGCATGCCCGCAAGAATTCGCGACTTCACCGTCCCGACCGGGAGGTTGAGCGCCTCGGCGATCTGGCCGTGCGACATGCCTACGAAATACGAGAGCTCGAGGACGGCACGCTGATCTTCGTCGAGTCGTTGAAACGCTTGTCTCAGAGCCTGGTGCCATCGCGTGGACGAGACGAGCACATCGGGTCGCCCCCCGTCGGTCCCAAGCGCATGCCTCTCGCTAAACTGCAGCTGTCTATCCCCGTGCCGTCGGGTGCGCGCACGCAACGCGTCGAGAGCTCGACTTCGCGCGACGGTAACCACCCAGGCGACCACGCTGCCTCTCGAGCTGTCGTACTCGGGAGCGCGTCGCCAAAGCTCGACGAAGACCTCTTGCAAGATCTCCTCGGCCTCCGCGCGGGAGCCGAGCATCTTCGTCAGCAGGGCCAGGACGGTGCTGCCATACTGGCCGTAAAATGCGCTCAGCGGCTGGCCCGAGTCGCCGGCCGCCATCGCGGCAACGAGATCGGCGGGGTCATTCGGTCGTGCCTCAGCCATCATGACTCCGTGAACATTGGCTCAGCTTGAATGGTCGCGAGGCTGCCGACTGCGGCGTCCCTGTCTCGGTGCATCATGATTCCCACGCCAACCGCGTCCCACCATCGAGCCGCATGTTGCTGCGACCACCTTTCGACCGGCAACGCTCGAAGTTGCTCGGCGATCTCTACGCCCGAGGTTGGCCGATCGTCACGCTTTTTCTCGAGGCACTGCATGATGATGCGCTCGAGATCGGGGTGCACATTGCACCCGTCTACAGTCGATGGGGATTCAGGTATCGCGCTCAAGTGCTGGGCGCAGATCTCGACGGGGTTGGTCCCCGGGAATACAAAGCGTCCCGTGAGCAAGTAGTAGCCCACTGCTCCCAACGCGTAGAGATCGGACCGCGCGTCGATCGACGGAGGGTCCAGGATTTGCTCGGGGCTCATGAAGCGAGGGGTTCCGATGATCGCCTCGGACCACGTCTTGGTGGCGTCGGCCCCCGAATCCACGTTCTTGACCAAGCCAAAGTCGAGCACCTTCGTGACGTCGTGTGCGCCGCCCTGTTGAGTCATCATGATGTTGTTGGGTTTGATGTCGCGGTGCACGAGACCCATGGCGTGCGCTTCATGCAATGCCATCGCGCACTGCCGCATGATGTGGATCACTCGAGACTCGGGGACCTGGCCCTCGGCCTGCACGATCTCTAGCAGCGTGACGCCGTCGAGCAGCTCCATGGCGTAATAGAACGTGCCTTCTTCGGTGCGTCCATAGTCGTAGATCGTGACGGTGTTGGGGTGCTTTAGCTTCGCCGTCATCTGTACTTCGCGTCGAAACCGATCGATATCGTCCGGCGTGTTCCGGTCGGGGCTCAAGAGCTTGATCGCCGTAGGACGCTTGAGCAACCCATGTTGCGCGCGATAGACGGTGCCCATGCCGCCCTCGCCGAGCTTTTCTTCGACTACGTATTGGCCGAGCTTCTTGGCGTCGCGCGCATCTTTGCGCAGCCCATAGATCACACGCGTCGCCCATGCCGCGAGCAGGGTGGTGAGCGACCACGCAAATCCGATCTGAATCGACTGACTCCGCGCCAACGACCGTTTCTCTTCGATTCTGCGGAAGAACCCGAGATTGTTCCACACCTCCAGATCTACAGTCAGAAAGTTCTGATAGACGGCGGCGACGAGCGGCACTCCGATCGCCAGCCCAAGCCAAGCCGTGTGCTTGGCCGTGCTGGGAACGAAGATGGCTCGGGCGATGAGCCCGAAGGACAATGCGTAGGCCGTGCTCGTCGCCGCACCGGCGGCTGCGGGGATGTTGGAGCCCATCACGACTAGACCCACACTCGTCAGTACCAATCCAATCCCTTCGATGATCTGAATGGTCCGCGTATCGAGCGGGCGCGAGCGGCAGATCAACCACACACAGGCGATGGGAACCACGGCCGCCGCGTGCGCCCAAAACGAGGGATGCGCGAGCTCCCCTTGCAGATAACCAAAAGCCGCACCCAATATCACACGACTGACCAGAGAGAGGCTGAGGATCACCGCCACTGCCAATCCGAACGCCGCCACACGTTGCTGCAGGAACTCCCGGCTGTTGGTGGACTGACCTGCTCCCGTGCTCACGAATCCTCGAACGCAGTTTGTGGTAACATGCCTGATTCCGCCACCCGCTGAACCCCTTGCCACGCGCATCGTCCTACGAAATGCGAGTTTGCACGTTGAGCACGAGTTCGCCCAAGACCCATTGGGTCGATAGTATCTTCGAACGCTCGGCTACGGCCAACCTCACCAGACTTTTTCGCAAGTCTAGAGCCCGAAGTAGTTGATGTAGTCTTCGAAAGGCGCCCGGTCGCGTTTGGGGTCAATGCCGAAATCTTGGGGCGTGTAGGTGTGTGAGCCGTGCTTGTCACGAGGGTTGGCTTCCATGAAGGCAACCATCTCGGCCTCGACCTCCTCCGTGAGTGGATAGCCGAAGTGCCCGTACATGCGGCGCACGACGCTGATCGGATCGGCAACTGTCTCGCTCATCTTCACGTCGAAGAACTGGTCGGCCCTGTCGGAAAGGCGTTTTCGCTGCTCGAGTGATTTCTCGATGAGCTTTGCCCACCAGTCGAGCTGCTGGCGTCCGATCGCGCTGAGGTCGATCGCATCGGTCGAGGCGCCACGGAGAGTCGCCGTGAGACTGGCCACCGATGCGCAGACTTTGATCGGGTCGCGATGTGTGTGAACGATGCGGGCGTCGGGATACACTTCGAGGAGCGTGTCGATCGAATGGAGGTGCGCCGGGGACTTCAGCACCCAACGCCCACCGCGGACGCCACCTGACTGCGCATGTTGCAGAAACCGCCGGTGGAACTCGTAGGTGGGGCGCATATCCTGCTCGTCGAGCCACGCCTGGTAAGAGGGCACGTTGAATTGCACCTGAAGCTGCTCGGACATGAAGCACATGGTGAACACCGCGACGCACTCCTGCGGCATGGTGGCGCCCATCGGGTGCATCGCGGCAAAGTCCGGAACCAATTCGAACAGCTGATCGAGGATCTTTTGGTGCTCCGCAATTCGTGGATCGTTGTCCCAGGTCTCGGGCGTCGCGGGAGGCACCGGAAATTGAACCTCCCAAAAAAGAGGGGATCGATTTACAGGGTCTTGCTCGAGCAACGAATGGAGAATCGTCGTACCCGTCCGAGGGAGACCGACGATGAAGAGCGGAGCGATGATCTCTTCATTCTCGATCTCCGGGTGCCGTTTGCGCCACTCTACGAGGCGAAGGCGATTGGCGAGATTTCCCGTGACATATCCCTGAACCATCAAACGGCCAAGGAGGGTGAGCTCGGCTTCGCTCTCGGCGCTGGCCAAAAAGCGCCGAAGCCCTTCTCTGAAATCGTCGCCTCCAAAGTCCGAGCTTTCGGCCTGCCTGATCGCCTTCTTGATCAAGCGTTCCTCGTTGAGCGACACGGGGTGCATTCCGATCGCATTCGCAACCCGACCGGCGAGGTTGATCCACTTCACCGCAAACGGCCGATGCGGCTGCCCGACCTGCACTAGCTTGGAATGGCTCATGCCTGTTGCAGGCTACCACCAGCGGAGGCAACTCCCGGCAATCAATGGCTAGGGCGATCTGTGCGAGGCAACTCGCCCCTGCGGTCGGGGGCGATCGCCAGCATCACTTTCGTCGTAGCAGCGGCGCGGGCTGCAAAGCCCTTGGCCACATAGAGCTCCACGGCGCGCTCGTAAGCGAGCACCGCGTCGGCCTTGCGTCCCATCCGCTGCAACAGGTCGCCCTTGCGATGCGACCACCGGGGCTCATCGGGTCTTTGTTTCTCGATCAACTCATAGAGCTCGAGCGCTTGGTTAGCCCGTCCGGTCTGGAGTGCCTTGCTGAGCTGGGTACGAAGATTCGTGGGTTTGGTATCGCGTCGAAGCATCTGTTTGCTTTGGGGTTGGTTGGCAAACCGTATCACGTGCGGGACACGTGGCGTTAGAGAGAACATCAATTCAGGATCTAGTTCGCATCGGGGATCAACCAGCAAGCCTGGCGAGCATTGGTTTTCGCCATTCGTCACCAAGCGTCGGGATTTCGAGGGCAAGCTTCATGCGCTCGCGGTCGGTGCCACCTCCGTAACTCAGCTCCCAGACTTCATGAACCGTCACACCGGTCGAGCCTCGGTCGATCCGTGTAGCCTCGTCGCCAACCCCGAGCTCACCCGACTCGACGATACAAAAATAGAACCCAGGACGTCCGCCTCGAAGAAACGTCCTCACGAAGCTCGGGTCGCCCATTCGAATCCCGAGCTTGAAGCACGGGGCGCGCGGCTGGCTGACTTGCAACACCGTGGACCCGACCGAGAATACGTCCCCGATGCAGACCTCGTGCTCGAGCAGCCCCCGTGTCGTGAGGTTCTCTCCGAACTGCCCGTGTTCGAGATCACCCCTCCCGAGCTCGTGGGACCAAACTGGGTAGTGTTCGGCTGGATAGCCATAGACGGCCTTGTTTTCACCGCCGTGAACCGAGAGGTCTGCCTGGCGGTCGCCCTCGAGGTTGTGGGGCTCGACTCGGAGGCGCCGGTCGGTGGGCGACTTGAAGATCGCGGTCATCACGGGCCCACGCGATGTGTCGACACGACGCGGAAGGCCAACATTGACGGAAACCAGCACTGCCATTCTTCTACTCACCGAGACCAGCTGCCCGAGGAACGCCATCCCGCCCACGACTTTGCAGAAATGGTAGGTTAATCGGGGAGGCATTCAAACGCTATCTGGGGCCGACCCCACGTGTCGAGGCGATCGTTCACATGAGCTCTGTGTTGGCAACGCTACTGACGGTTCTGGTATTGGCGGTCGTCCATCTATACGCGGGTACAACGGCAGCCCTAGGGCACCAATGGCGGCCACGAGCGCTCTCCGCCGCATCAGGCGTCAGCGTCGCCTATGTGTTTCTGGATCTGATGCCCGGACTGGCCGACCAGCAGAATCTAATCGACCAAAGCGGTTTGTTCCCCGGCCTCGACAGACACATCTATATCCTGGCCCTCGTGGGTCTGACCGTGTCTTTCTGGGTGGAGACGGCCTCCCGAGAGTCGCGTCGGCGTCGCCGTGCCGCCGGAGGCCCGGATCAGACGGGGACCGCGACCTTTTGGCTCGGTACCGTCTCGTTCATGGTGCTAAATGGCGCGATCGGGTACGCCGTCGCCAGTCCGGGGGACGAGGCGGTCGAGCCATTGTGGACGTTCGCCCTCGCAATGGGACTACACTTTCTGACGAACGATCATTCGCTGGTGGAGCATCACGGGGAGCGCTACCGCACTATCGGACGGTGGTTGCTCGTCGTCGGGCTGATGACGGGTTGGGCGATCGGAATCCTACCCGAGCTGGAGATCCGAACGGAGGTGCTGGCACTCGTGCTCGCCTACATCGCGGGCGGCACGATCCTCAACATCCTGCGCCACGAGCTTCCTGATACCGACCGCTCGGGTGACGTGGTCGCATTTGTTGCGGGAGCCGGGGTCTACGGAGTGCTCCTGCTTTCCCTATCGCCAGCAGGCTGACCCCAATGCCACTCGCTCCCTGCTTCAGTGAGACGCCGACGTGCTCCGCTTGACGAATGGGCGCGGAATCGTGTGGTTACGCTCGAAGCCTTCGATCGGTGCACCCTTGGCCTCGAGCTCGCTTCGAAGGTCTCGGAAACACGCAGCATACCGATAGAAGGGGACTCGGGGGTAGAGGTGATGAATCAGGTGGTAGTTCTGCCACAACATCGGCAACGTGAGGCCAGGCACGAGCAGGATACGCGTGTCGTGGAAGCGTTCCTGGACGTTGTGCGGGTGGTGCGGCACCCAATCGAAGGAAAAGGCAAGCACGCCTGCAGCCGTCAGAGCGGGCACGAGCCACAGCCACAAAGCCTCCCACCCAAAACCGGTCGCGATGAGCACGGTGAGGATCGCGAGCATGCCCAACAGAGTGAGCACGACGAGCCGACGTTGGGTTTGGGCCGCGCGGGTCTTGCTCGCGGTGCCCCAGAAGAAGTTGTACTCGTAGGCGAGAAGGATTGAGAAGCTGCGCAGGACGATCGAAATCGGGTTGTGGCCGCGGACCCAATAGTCGGGGTCTTTTTTCGGGTGGTTGGTGTTGGCGTGATGTTGGAGATGCAAGACGCGGAACGATGCATACGGTGCCAACAGAGTCAGGGCGCTCAACCACCCGGCGATTTCCCCGACCCACTGCAGCCGAGCGTGCCCGCCATGGATGTTCCCATGCGTCGCCTCGTGCATGACCGTAAAGGCCGCGTAGGCGAGGAGGGTTGCGCTGATCGTGCCGGCCCACATCGGCATGTGGCCTGAAAGAACGCCCCACCAGACCGCGACCTCTCCTGCCACCACGAGGAAGAAAAGGCCGAGGGTGAACCAAGCGAACTCACCTGCGTGGGCACGCCAACCGGGTCGAGCCTCGTCGTCGGAACGAGTCATGATGTTCTCCCATTTTGTATCACTGGCATTGTCCTTTCTGGAGAGTCGAGAGTACCGGGCCGAATGCGGAGACGAAGAGGTCGATCAGTACCTCGGCAGACACGTCCTGACACTCTACCCATTCGGCCGCGCCATTTTCGACGAAGCTCACCCACCCGTAGATCGCGATTTGCGTGAGGGATGACGGGTACACGATGCCGAGCCGTTCGACGATGATGTCGTGCGCCCGGACCCGAACGCGATCGAGAAGCGCATTGACCTCCGTGTCCGAACCAAGGCCCCCGCGCACCAGCGCTTGATAGATCGGCCCGTTGTCTTGCACGTAGCCCGCGAAGCTCCTCACCATCGCGCGGAACGCCTCCTCGAACGAAACGCCGGTGGGAGGCTCGATCACCGCGATCACCTCGTCGGTCACGGCGCGGACGGTCTCCATGTAGAAGCCGCGCTGACCGCCGAAGTAGTGGTACAGCAAACCCTTCGAGACGCCGGCCCGCTCGGCGATCGCATCCATCGACATCGCGTCGTATGCGTGCGCGGCGAAATGAGCCCGACCGAAGGCGAGCAAGTGGTCGCGTCGGGCTTCGGTCGTCATGCGCTTGGGTGCCGCGTCCATGGAGAGAAGGATAAGCTCTCTTGACGTTTCGTCAATAGCAAAAAGACGAATCTGCTGAATCGTCGCAACTAGCTGAAATTGTTGTCTTCATAGCCGCCGGTACGGCTACCAGCTGCTGGAAGAGCCCCCGCCGCCGAAGCTTCCCCCGCCGCCCGAAAAACCCCCACCGCTGGAGAACCCTCCCCCGCCCGAAGACCACGAGCCGCCCGACCAATGCGGGAACCGTCCCCCCTTGCCTCGCTTCTGCTTTTTGCGGCGCCGACCGAACAAGGACCAGACGATCGGGGCGCCGATCAGCCAGAGGGCGACCGACAGGGGGCCTGCCCAAGCGCCGATCGCGGTGACGCCGCCGATGAGCATGAACGGGATCAGGAAGAAATACAGAAACCACTGAAATGGATTGGTGCCGATCACCACGAACACGAAAGGGATCAAGAACAGGAACCAAAGCACACCGAAGAATCGCGGCGGCATATCGGTCTGCAAGTTGCTTGAGCTCGGCGGGGGAAGTGTGCTCGTGCCCCGGATCAGGCCGTCGATCGCGTCGATCGCGCGCTCCACACCGCCATCGAAGTCACCGGCGCGAAAGCTCGGCCGCAGGATCTGGTCCAGGATCCGCTTCGACATCACGTCGCTCAGTACGGGCTCGAGCCCATAACCGACCTCGAGGCGCATCTTGCGATCATTCTTCGCAATGAGAAGGAGCGCGCCGTCGTCCTGTTCGGCTCGGCCGAGCTCCCAGGTTTCGGCGACCCGCAGGCTGTACTCCTCGAGCTGCTCGCCCTCGAGCGTGTCGATCGTGAGCACCACGACTTGGGCTCCCGTCTCTTCCTCGAGCTTCGCCAGTCGTTCGTCGATGCGCCCTTCTGCCGCCGGCGAGAGCAGCCCCGCGTAGTCGTTGATTCGACCCGAGAGATCGGGGACAGCGAGAGCGAGAGCGGTGAGCGAGACCGACCACCAGACGAGCAAGGCGAGGGCCGGTCGGGCTCTAGTCACGGCGAAACCTCGGCTCGTTGGACAACTGGTTCGCAGCGTCGACGGCTACACCATGCTCGCTCAAGAGATCGGCGCACCGCTCCACTGCATGGATCAACGCCGGCGCTGGCGTCGCCCGACGGATCCCCAATGCCAGCTCATCAGAGACTTCGACCCAGGCCGTGTCGTCGACCCGCTCGTTGATCCCTTGATCTGCAAGGATCACGACCTGATGTTCGAACAGCGCGACAAAGATCAGGACGCCAGTGCGTTCACGAGTCGCGAAGACCTGCTCTTCCAGGAATGCCTCGGCCGCGCGGCCTTCCACCCGGCTGTTGACCGCTTCGTCATCGATCAACCGGCGAGCGATATTGTCGAAACGGCTTGCGATCCATCCAACCAGCAAGCCGAGCTGCAGCCCGATCAACATCCACGCGTAGTCGGGCGCCCCCCAGCCACCGAAGCGCCAAATCGCAGCAGCTGCACACAACGCGCCCACGGCTCCCCCGATCAGCGCTGCTTTCCATGCCACCTCGGGATGGGGATCACAGCGCTCGGCCACATAGACGACGAGCTCTCCGGAGGTCCTGCGCTCCGCGGCCGCTGTGGCCTCACGGATCGCGTCGCGGTCGGCCTCCGAAAAAAAGCTTTCGATTCGCCGGGGCACGGCGCGCGCTAGAACTCGACCTTTGGTGGCTCTTCTGCCCCCGGGATCGCCTCGAAGTACGGCTTGTCGCCAAAGCCCATGATGTTCGCGAGAAGAATGGTGGGGAACCGACGCCGGGTCTTGTTGTAATCCAGGGTCGCATCGTTGAAGCGCTTTCGCTCCACGCTGATTCGATTCTCGGTGCCTTCGAGCTGCGCCTGAAGGTCTCGGAAGGCCTCGGTCGCCTTGAGCTCGGGGTACTTTTCCACCACGACGAGCAACCTCGACAGTGCCGAAGACAGCTGAGATTGCGCCGCCTCGAACTGCTGGAGTTGGGCGGCATCCGGCGCCGACTCGAAGTTGATCTGCCCAACCTTCGCTCGGGCTTCTACGACTTGCGTAAACGTGTCTTTCTCGAACTCCGCCGCACCTTTGACGGTTGCCACGAGGTTCGGAATGAGGTCGGCGCGACGTTGGTAGACGTTCTCGACTTGGCTCCACGCGTTATCGACGCCTTCGTCGAGCTCGACCAGGGTGTTGTAGCTTCCAACCGCGCTCACCACGAGAACCAGCGCGATGACCGCGATCACCCCACATCCAATCAAGCCCTTGCCCATGCCGCCTCCTTCGCCTGTGAGTGGCGCGAGGATGCGCGCAGACCCCTTACGAGGTCAAGACCCCAGTTCTATTGAACGACTTCGTCGCACATGACTGGGTCGTAGGTGGGGCAGTCGAGAGCGCAGACTTGGAACTTGCCTTCGCAGGTGCCCTCGTAGCGGCTTTGGAGCGTAGCCGAATCGTCGAGGACGTGCTCGATGTGGTCTTTGAAGGTGACCGTTCCTTCGTTGGTCTCGATTTCGGTGCCAGACCAGGTCGCAGCCGACGGATCATCTTGGAAAAGGCCCAGAAACTCGAGAGGGGAAGCGCCGACGTCGTCGAGCCCGGTGACGGTGAGACAATGGCTGTCGTTGGTGTTGCGGTAGTACGGCATGTAATAGGCGAGGTTATCGAACGCATCGAATTGAGCGCGAAGCGCTTCGAGATCCTCCGAGGTGAGGCGATAGATCTCCGTGCGACCGGAGCCGGTGTCCACCGATATTTGGAAAACGTCTTCGTAGCTACTCACCGTGAAGTTGTAGTCGCGTTCGAAGATCGAAATCGACAGCCGATCGGACGGGAAGGCCTCTGCGAGCAACGCGTTCACTTCGCCGCGGTCGGCCAATACCCGGTCCCCGAATGGCAACGATGCGATCATGGTATCGATCTCCCACACGGGCGCGACACGATCATAAAGGCCGTTCGAGTGGCTGGGCTCCCCGCTAACCAACGTGCTGGGCATGACCGGGCCGCTGTCCGCAATGAGATAGCCGTTTTCGACGCCCTCCATGCCATTTCGAATGAATGCATAGTTGTTGAGCGAGCCAACGCCCCCTGCGCTGCAACCGCTCACCATCATCTTCGGGACACTTCTGAACTTACTATTGAGGTCTTCGATGACCCGCAGCATGTTTTGGTGCCCCATGTGGTGAAACTCCACGTCGGGCCCGACGCCATCTGGATCCACGTAAGTCCGAACGACGCTGCCAAGATATGTATCGCCCGTGCAATAGGGGATGAAGACTTTGTTCCAGGTGCCCATCGGGTTGATGTCGGCATTGGACGAGAGCATCGGATAGGCGAGGTCGACCGGAACGTCCCCGTTGACGACGCCGAGGGGTTCGGTGAGCGCGCTGATCGGCTCGAGCTCATCTAAATGCAGATATACGGCGAAGTAGTCATCGCGGATGCACTCGGTGCCTGCGGGCTCTTTGATGCATTCGGTATTGAATGGACGCGCGTTCGCACAATCCTCGTAGTTCCAGCAGGCGCTGCCGCCCTCGAGGAAGATGACGAGGTTTTCCGAGGCCTCGGAAAAGTTGATGAAGTACTTGTACTGGGAGCCGTTCGCGCAGACCGTTCCCTCTGGCTCGAACTTCAGCCATTGCCCGTAGGCCTCAGGGACGAATTCTGGCGTTCCGCCATCGTCGCCACAGCCCAAACAGATCGTGACGAGCGCCACGCCAACCAACAACGGGATAGTCTTCATCGTGCACTGGCGTTGTTAGCAGAAAGGCCCTGCTTTGAGAAGACCCCAGCACAGGAGTCAGGGGGAAATGCCGACCGGGATTTCGTCTTCCGGGCAGCGCTCGAAGTGCTTTGTCGAGGTCTCACCGAACCGGAGGGACAACCCCGCACGTAAGGGTCGTGCGATCGCACACGGGACGACTCCGGCGTATTGGTCGGCGAAACCTAAGAACGCCGGCTTACGAGCGTCTTGGCTTGCAAGAGTAGCTTTCAAAAGCGTCTGCGCGTCATCCGGGGCGGTGGTGTGAGCGGCCCAAGCCGAGAAGAAGAGCTCTCGGCCGCCGGGGCTCCTCACGATCCAAAATGACGTGGCTGGCGTTCGAATCTCATCGTCGAGCCACATTGGAACCGCCACCCAAGTTGCCAGCAGCGAAACGAAGATGAAGCTCACCGGGATCAGCATCGCCACGAGCTTGCGCATACCGGAGGGACGGTCGGGTCGCGCGTAGGTCGGCGTGTACCCGACGGCTTGCTGGCGGTCGTACAGATCGGGATGCGTAGCGAGCTTGTGACCGAGAACCGCAGGCACGAGATTGATTTCGTAGATCTTTTCTAAGGCCATGGCGTATTCGGCGGGATCTTCGACATGCTCATGGGCATGGCGATCGGCACTCTCTTCGCCGCGCCTTTGTCGTCGCCCACTCCATAGCGCAATCACGAAGACCAACGCCATGAGCGGTAGGAACCCCGTAAGACCAAGCTCTGCAAAGACCGGTCGCGATCCACCCAGCGTCAGTAACAGGACCGTGCCGATGGTGCGCGCTTGCTCGAAGCTCCGTGCTTGATCGAGGTGGCCGAGCTCATGAAGCGCGATCGCTTCGATTTCACCATCATCCATCGCTTCAAGGGCGCCCGAGGTGAAGACGACTTGCCGATGGATGGGTTGTGCAAACGCGTTCGCGAGCGGCAGGGGCAGGATGCCGACCCACTTTGGGTGAATGCCAGCCTTCTGACTGGCGCGCTCCATGATCCCGCGGAGACGTTCGTCAGCGTCTCCGGCAAGCCGCACAAAGGCGGCCGCTCGGAGGACTCCAAGACGTTGCATGGCCATCGCCACCACGAGCCCGATCAGGCACGCGACAACCCAGCGTGTATTGAGCTCCTCGCCTGCCAAGGCAAAGACCAGCGCTCCCGGAAGGAGCAACCAAACCAAGACGAACAGTGTAAAAAGGACGGTACGCGCGTATTGGGCGACGGTGAGGCCCGGCCGAATACGCCGCTCATTGAGAAACCCGGCGGCGTGGACCGAAGCGTACGACGTGACGAAACCCGCCAGACCCATGGCCCAGCGCGAGAGCGGCAACAGCTCGCCAGCGGCACTCCAACAAATCACGGCGAAAACTACGGGCGCGATCAGCTTGAGCGCACGGGTGGCACGTCTCGAAGGGTAAAGTGCTCGCGCGCGTTCGGACCAGTGCATCGTCTCGGTTGACCAGGCTTGCCGCGGCGTGGGCAGGACCGCCAAACGCACCGCCAGAAATGACACGACCGCTGCGGCCGAAAGGTTCAGCAGCAACGGGGCCCAGACCAGCCACAAAGGAAACAACGACCGTGCAGCGTCGAGCTCAACCACTTCGTAAAGAGTAACGGCTGGCATGCACTCGTGCATCCGACGCCCCCTGCCAGCGCGGGAATACCGGCGCACGCGATCCCGTTTCAGGGGTTTGAAGGAGCCGGCATGTCCCGACTACTGATCATTGGTTTCATCTGGCTCGGTTGTACGGTCGCCTGGTCGATCCTCGGCTCGAGCCTCACCGTGAGAAGCGCGGACACGAGCACCGCGCGAAGCGAAGAGGTGCACGGCTTGTGGGGAGCGCCTCTTCACCAACAGCCTCCGCAGGCTTTCTACACGGTGGAGTCGATCGAAAAGGAGACCAGGACCGTTCGGCGGGAGGGCGAAGAGCCCGTCACGACCACGATCGCGCATCGCGTATCTCGGGATGTCGAGGTCCCCCTCGAGGGCTCCGACCTGAAGGCCGACCTCGAGCTCATGCACCGCAGACGAGGACTGATGTGGTTCGCGACCTACGACCTCGATTTCCACGGGGCCTACACGTTCCGAAACCCAACCGACCAGGCACGTGACGTTATCATGCGCCTTGCGCTCGAAACCGCTTCGCGGACCTACGACGGCCTACGGATCGTCGACGACCAGGGTAAGCCGATTCCGTTCGCGATCATCGGGGGCATGGCACAATGGCAACAGCCTTTCGAAGGCAGGCAGGAGCGCGGGGTCGAGGTTTCCTTCCGGACTCGCGGCACAGGTTCCTGGACGTACGCAGCGGCGCCAGGAAGCGACGAAGCACGCAACTTTCGGCTTCGTGTGACAACGAACTTTCCGAATGTGGACTTCCCGGTCAACAGCGTGTCTCCATCCAAGCACGCGGCGACCGAGGGCCGCTGGACAGGCGAATGGCGCTTCGAGAGCTTGATCACCAGCTCCCCAATGGGCGTCCAAATGCCCGAGAAGCTCAATCCAGGCCCTCTTGCCGCTCGTATCACCTTCTTCGCGCCGGTCTCGCTCCTGTTCTTCTTCTTCGTGATCTCGATGCTGGCGATCACGTCTAAGCGGGAGCTACACCCGATGCACTACTTTCTGCTCGGCTGCGCCTTCTTCGCATTCCATCTGCTCTTCGCGTACTCGGTCGACCATCTTGCACTGACTTGGTCGTTCGTCGTGTCCGCGGTCGTCTCGATGCTCCTGGTGGTCACCTACGTGCGCCTTTTCGTCGGATGGCGCTTCGCGCTTCGAAAAGTCGCTCCAGTGCAGCTGATCTACCTCGTTCTATTCTCGGCGAGCTTCTTCTGGACGGGCTTCACCGGCCTTGCGATCACCATCGGCGCCATCCTGACCCTCTTCGCCGTCATGCAACTCACCGGCCGCCTCGATTGGACAGAAACCTTCGCCAAGCGGGCCGCAGAGCGACGACCCATCCCGAGTTGACTTTCTAGACCTCAAACCAGAACGTGGCGCCATGGCCCAGTTTGCTCTCGACACCGATGGTGCCACCGTGCTCTTCCACGAACGCCTTCGAAATCGCAAGGCCGAGACCCGTGCCCCCTTTGCGGCGTCGGTCTGAGCCATCGAGCTGTTCAAATCGCGTAAAGAGGCGCTGTTGGTCCTCGAGCGCAATGCCGGGGCCGTGGTCTCGAACCTCGAATCGTACACGACCGCTGTTAGACCCGGCGGTGAGCTCGACGGAGGTTCCTTCCTCGGAAAACGCGACCGCGTTTGAGACTAGATTCGTCAGCACCTGGGTCAATCGGTCGGGGTCACCCTCGAACTCCAAGGAGGCTCCGTTGGTGTGAACCACCAACTCGACGCCTTGTTTGGCTGCAGCAGGGCGCAGCGAATCAGCGACTTCATGTGCCAGATGATCGGCAACTACACGTTGAAGTCTCAACGTGAGCCCACCTTCTTCGATTTTCTGCAGATCAAGAATTTCAGAGATGAGACGCACGAGACGTTCGGCGTTCGAATCGGCGATCTGGACTAGCTCGCTGCATTTTTTCGGTAACTCGCCCGCCGCACCGCCCGCCATCAAAGAGAGTGAGCCCCGGATGGCCGTGAGCGGGGTTCGAAGCTCATGAGATACGGTCGACACGAACTCATTCTTCATGCGCTCTATTTCCTTTTGCTGTGTGATGTCGCGATAGCATGCAACGAAGCCCGCCCCACCCTGCGTGTCCCCGATGCGTGTTCTTTCGAACTCGATTACTCGGCCGTCCTTCAGGGTGAACTCCCGGGGTTCCTGGTTCTTCGTCACAGTCTCGGCGGGCGCGCATCGTTCCCCTTGCACGGTGAGGGGCGCGATATGCCGTTGGCAAAGCTCTTCGAATGAAAGCCCTGAGAGCTCACCGGCCCGTTGCACGACGCCGAATTGTTCACGAAACCGACTATTGATCCGCAGCACGCGATCCTCTGAGCCGGTGAGGACCACGCCTACATTGACGTTCTCGACCAGTGTTGCGAGCCGCTCGCTAAGCAGCTCCGAAGCGTCACGCGATTTTCGAAGTTGCGCTTCCCGGTCTTGTACGATCCGAAGCTGCTCGTCGCTCGCACGCCGCGTTGCTACGCCAATTCCAAGGACGGCGAAGAGAAACACCACCTGACCTGCAAACACCTCGAATTGAGATGGCACGAACTCAGGCGCGATGGTGAGCAAAGCTTCGCTTCCATGTACAGCGGCCATCAACAACGCCGCTACCACTGACCAAGTGACCGCAACACGGACTCCTTCCTGATGCGCCATGAAAATCGGAACGAAGACCAAGAACCAGGTGGCCATTGCCGCGGACTGCCCGCTGATCATCGCCGCCGAGGCCAACCCTACGCAAGAGAGGGCAGCCGCCAGATGGCTTGCGGCTCTCATGCGCTCGAGCCTCTTCTGGCGCAGGAACCAGGCGTGAACGCCCAATGTCGAACAAATGACAGCGACATCGATGCCGACCGTCAGGTATCGCGCTTGCATCAGATACTGGAGCGCAAACACCGCCCAGGCGAGCACGATGATCAACAGCAGGCGGTTTAGCCGGATGGCATAGACGCGGGGCTCGGCAGGAAGCGAGCTGAACCGGCTCGGCGCAAGCAACTGACCCAACCCTGCTTTGAAACGTCCCGCCAACGATCCCTCCACCGCATTTCCCCACTTGACAAGATAGGGGATCCCCCACTCGATTGCATGATGTGCTTCGACGCCCTGCAGCGCTCCGAACGGACACGAAGTCGCTGTAGGTGCAAGTGAGATGCTGATCGTCTGTGCGCGTGTCGCACCACGTTTGCTGGGTCGCTACACTGTCGGCGCATGCGGAAGCGACTTTGGGGGATCGGCGCACTGAGCAGGTGCGCCGCGGTGGAGTCTGCGCAATGAAAGCGCCGCGGGTCCCGAAAAACGAAGTCGACCGTTTGAAGGCGCTCGACGGCTACCGGGTGATGGATACCCCACCCGAAGACGCTTTCGATGGTCTCACCACGCTCGTCGCTCGGATCTTGAATGTGCCGATTGCGCTCGTTTCGTTGGTAGACGCGGACCGTCAGTGGTTCAAGTCGCGCTATGGCCTCGATGCACCTGAGACCCCACGCGACGTATCGTTTTGCGGCCACGTGGTCGCCGAGCAAGAGCTTCTCGTCGTCCCCGACGCCTTTGAAGACGATCGCTTCCACGACAACCCGTTGGTAACCGGTGATCCCAGAGTCCGCTTCTACGCTGGTTACCCGTTGACGACGCCCGATGGCCACGTCTTGGGAACACTGTGCGCCATCGATCACAAGGCGCGCCGGATCACCGATCAACAGCTCGATACGTTGAAGATCCTCGGTCGCCAGGCGGCTGACCAACTCGAGCTTCGGCGGCAGCTTCTGATCAGCAAGGACTACGAACAGCTTTTCGACAACTCCAACGTGTTGCCGGCGATCGCCGATTTCAACGGTTTCTTCGAGCGCATCAACCGACGCTGGACCGAAGCCCTTGGACACTCGGAAGAGGAGCTGCTCTCGCGTCCGTTCATCGAGTTTGTACACGAGGATGACGTCGCTTCAACGCAAGAAGCGGCCGCAAGACTCGGAGAAGCATCGAGCGAAGTCGCCCAGTTTACCAATCGTTATCGCTGCGCGGATGGTAGTTACCGATGGCTTCTTTGGCATGCAACTTCAGACCTCGAATCCAATCGAATCTACGCAGTCGCGCACGACGACACCTCCCGCAAGGAAGCTGAAAATCGCATGCGAGACGCGTTGGCCAGCCTAGCGGACAGTGAAGAGCGCTTGAGAACCGTGTTCGAGACGGCCGTAGACGCCATCGTGACAATCGATGAGGGCGGCGTGATCGACCGTGTGAACGCGGTGGTTAGGCAACTCTTCGGCTATGAGCCTGCCGAGCTCGTCGGCCAACATATTGGAATTCTGATGCCGCCGCGGCATCGTGAGCCCCTCGAGCAGTACCTGCAAGACTATCCAAACGATCCGGCCGCGAAATCGGTGGCGTCGAGCCAGGAAGCCGTAGCGGTCCGAAAGGACGGAACTACGTTTCCCGTCGAGATGTCGGTCAGCGAGATGAGACTCGGAGAGCGACGGATGTTCACGGGAATCGTCCGAGATATCACGGAGCGCAAGCGGATCGAGCAGCTCAAGTCCGAGTTCGTCTCCACTGTGAGCCATGAGCTTCGAACGCCGTTGACGTCGATTCGAGGTGCCTTGGGGCTCTTGGCGGGAGGCCGCATCGGCGAGATGTCGACGGAAGCCAGCGAGATGGTCAACATCGCGCTCAACAACAGCGAGCGTCTCGTCCGGCTGATCAACGACATCCTCGATGTCGAGAAGATCCGATCGGGTAAGCTCGATTTTCAAATCCAAGAGCTCGATCTCAGCGAAGTGGTTACAGAGGCGGTCGAAGCGAATCAAGGGTTCGCGGTGGCACACAACACCAGCATCGTTCATGCCGGCGATCTACAGTCGGTGCAGGTGCATGCCGATCGAGATCGTCTGGCACAAATACTCGCGAATCTTCTTTCCAACGCTGCGAAGTTCTCGCCAGAGGGCCAGCCCATCGAGATCAGCATGGACATTACGGCCGATCGCGTCCGAGTTGAGGTGGGAGACCGGGGGCCTGGTGTGCCCGAGGAGTTCAGGGAGCAATTGTTCGAGCGATTTACACAAGCTGACGCATCCGACAGCCGTCGAAATACAGGAACCGGGTTGGGGCTCAGCATCGCCAAGGCGATCGTCGAGCGCATGGGCGGCACGATCGGGTACGAGCCAGGAAAGGACAGCGGAAGTCGGTTCTACTTCGAGCTTCCCGTCGCAAAGCCCGCCCTGCTGGATGAACGTGCGGAGGCGGCGCGCATCCTGGTATGCGAGGACGAGGCTGACATCGCGCTACTTCTCAAGAAGATTCTCGGCATCCAGGGCTATCTCGTCGATGTCGCGCCGAATATCACCACGGCGACTGCTCTGCTCAGCGAACGCGACTATGCGGCCGTGACGCTCGACTTGAAACTAGGTCAAGAGGATGGCCGCAACCTGCTCGAAGAGATACGCAACACCGCCGGAAGCATCCCAGTGGTGGTGGTGTCGGCAATCGCGGACGAAGCTAGCCAGAAAGTGAACGGCGGGGCTGTAAGCGTCGTCGACTGGATCACCAAACCCATCGACGAGACGCGTCTACTCGAATCGATTCGAAGTGCGACCAGAACGGCAAGCAGGAACCGTCTTCTTCACGTGGAGGACGATACCGATTTGTCGATGATGCTGAGCGCCTTTTTGTCGGACGTCGGTACGCTGATCAATGTGCGCACCCTTCGAGAGGCACGGGAACATCTCCACCGGGAGACCTACGACCTCATTCTTCTCGATATGGGTCTACCTGATGGCGACGGGACCGAGCTCTTGCCGTTCGTCGGCAACACGCCGGTGATCGTCTTTTCCGCGCGGGAAGCGAACTCAGTTGCAAGCGAGAAGATCGTCGCGGCGCTCGTGAAGTCCCGTGCGACAGAGCAAGCGCTGCGAGAAGCCATCAATAGCGCCCTTCCGGACGCGCCCTAGTCATTCAAGATTTTTCGAATCTCGTCGGGAAGGGTCATCGGATCGAATGGTTTGTGAACCACACCCACTGCGCCCGCTTCGAGATAGCGTGAGATTTCTTCTCGCTGCACTTTCGCAGTCATGAAAACGACAGGAGTGCTCTGGAGCTCGGGCTCCTTGCGGAGCTGCTCGAGCGCGGTGAGGCCGTCCATCTCAGGCATCATCATATCCATCAAGATCAGGTCCGGGCGGTGCGCCCTGGCGATATCGATACCCTCGGCACCGGACTCTGCAAGCAACACCTGCCAGCCGCCTATGCTTTGCAAGCTGAGCTCGCCAATTCGCCGGATATCGGCTTCATCGTCGACAATGAGTACCTTCATGCGCTGTGCTGCTTTCCGAAGCGGCCGGTCCGGGCCTCTTCCATGGTGTCTTCCGCGCCCACGATCCGGTTCCGCCCCTCGTCTTTTGCCTGATACAGACGCACGTCTGCCCGGCGAATGAGCGCTTGCGCGGAAAGGCCATCTTCAGGATGGGAGGCGATGCCTGCCGAGGCCGTCACCGAGAATGTCTCCCCATCCCCCGCTTCAAACCGCATTTCCGAAAATTCCTTCAGTACACGGCCAAGTGCGCGCTCCAGCAGATCGGCCTTCTGTCCTGGCAGCACGACGACGAACTCTTCCCCGCCCCAACGGCACCGGAGATCTTCGTTTCGAAACCGCTGGCGTAGCAACTGGCCGAGCCCTGCGATCACGCTGTCACCACACGTATGACCAAAACCGTCGTTGACCTGCTTGAAGTGATCGATATCGATGATCGCAAGAGCCAGCGAGCGTTCGTATCGACGCGCCTCCGAAAGGCGTTGCTCCAATGCCTCGAGAAATGGCCGCCTGAGCAAGAGCCCCGAGAGAGGGTCACGCTCGGCACGTTCCTGCAGGAGGCGGGCATGCGTCAACTGCACGTCGACACGCGCGTTGAACTCTTCTTCGAGCACAGGCTTTGAGATGAAGTCATTGGCACCTGCGCGAAATGCTTCGATCCTGGTGTCATCGTCGATGTGGGCGGTGATCATCAGAATGGGAAGCGTCTGCCATTGGAGGGACATCCGAAGCGCTTTGCAGATGTCGACTCCACTGGTGTTGGGAAAGTCGATGTCGAGGAGCAAGAGATCGGGCCGAAACTCATCTAGCGCTGCCGGGAGGTCGGCGGGGTTCACGATGGCACGCGTATCGATATCGTTGGCCTGAAGCAACAACTCGGCATGGTTCGCAAAGTCACGATCGTCTTCTAGAATCAACACGCGGCCATGGCGGGCCAAAGCTTCGTCGACGAGCTGCTGGACTGCGATCGAAAACGCATCTTCACGAAACGGCTTTTCGATGAAAAGTGAGGCGCCGACGTGAGTCGAGGCAACGCGTGTCTCCACACTTTGGTCTGCAGACATCAGCACCAGTGGCAGACGCTCCTTTCCGGGGAGCTCGCGAAGTTGCCGGCAAAGGTCAAAACCGCTCTCGTTCTTCAAATGGACGTCTACGACGGCCGCGGCAAGCTTGATGGAAGATGCTTTGTGTAGGGCTTCCGGTCCTGAGCTCGCAACGCATACATCGAACAATTGCTTTCGTAGAAGGGCCGTGGCAGTCCTGCGAGCATCGGCATCGTCGTCGACAAAGAGAATCGTGCCCGTCGACAACGCATCATTGGGGGGCGCAATGCTGACACGTGCGGCCGATTCTTGGTCACGTGAGGCCAATCGAGCGTCGCCCAAAGCGCGGTCAACCTCGTTCCAAAGATTCCGCCGGACGAGTAACGGCGATGCCTGGTACTCGACGAGCAGATCTTCGATATGACCAGCCAGGGCGCCGACCAGCTTGAACCCGTAGGCACCCGCTGTCCCCCGTAACCGGTGCGCGCTGCTCGCCGCGCTTCTCGTGGTCTCGGATCGCTGCTTGGCTGCTTCGATCAAAGATTCCAGCTCGTCGAGCTTATGGGGCAGTTCGCGCGCATACTCTTCCCGTAGTTGCCTCATGCGCGCGCGAAGGGTGTCCGTGGCATCGGGGGGAAGGCTACTGGGCAACGGCCTGACGCTGTCCACACGTTTAGGCCCTGGTCGAAGCAGCTCCAAGATGTTCTCTGCGAACACCATGGGCTCGATTGGCTTGTATGCGACCAGCGAGACACCCAACTCCTGCGTGAGGCGCTGGAAAGTCTCCAGATCTCTCCAAAAAGCGGACAGAAACACGATCAAGGTGTCGGTATCGCGTTGCCGAACGCTTTCGATCCACTCCACACCCGGAAGATCCGGAAGCATGCCGTCGACGATCACCAGATCCGGGCTTTCGTTCAGCAGAAGCTCAGTCGCCGTCCTTGCAGACCCCGCTTCGAGCACCCGAAAGTTACGCGCACGCAAGACGGTGCCGAGCAACGCGCGGAACTGCACGTCGTCATCTAGCAGTAAGATGCATTTCGACGCTTCCCCGGCTCCCCCAGCCATATCCCGTCTAGGGTAGCCAGCGATGGAGGGCAGAACAAACACTGCGCACTTGAGTAGTCGCCCCAGACTACCAGCGAAACCTCGGCTTTCGGCGCTGGCCTAGCACCTTGCGCCGGAAGTCCCGGATGACTGGGATCGGGTCGAGCCAAGCGGAAGCATCGGCTCTGTCGTTGTCGTGTTCGCTCAGCTCGCCGGCGAAGCCTTTTGGGATTTGGCTGAAGTGCTCCGACTCGTCCGCAGATTCGTCGAAGTAGTGATACTCGTAGCCGGGGACGAAGAGGTCTTCGTCGGCGACGACATCGATTGTTCGAACCCCGTACGTCGAGAGCTCGGCCGTCGTGGCCTGCGGTGGAATGATCCAGACGTGCTTGGGGCCCGCCATGAACTGGTATTGCACTTTTCGATTGCGCGAGAGGATCCGAAACCTCTTGAGCTTTCCGCCGTACATCGCGCTTCTCGATTTGCTGATCTCGATGATGCCCTTTGCAAAATCGGGCTCGAAGCCGTCGACGATCACGAGCGACGTAGGATCGTTCTTGCGAGTAAACCGCGCGATGCTACGGCCACCGTTGATGAGATTGCGAGGGTCGGCCGCAGCTCGTCTGCGTGGCTCGGTGAAGTCCCGGTAGGGTGCGGTGCGGGAACCGGGCGCTCGCCGAAGCACGAGATAGAGGGCTTCTTCGTCTTTGCGGGCGTGCCGAGTCTTTCGGTTCACCGCTTCCAGCGCGGTTTGAATTTCAAGCGGGAGATCCGTGGTCGACTCCACGCACTCGGTGACCTCGTATCCGCCTCGAGCCAAGATCTTGACGTCTCCCTTTCCTATCCAGAAGTCGCCATCGGTCGCGATCACGTGCGAGGCCGATCGCCAGACCAACGACAGGTCCTTATAGAAGATGCGCGGGAAGATCTCGATCCGACCGGTTGCGGGGCGTCGCTGCACCACGTAGGCCACGAAGAACCGTAGCGCCGGGTTTTGGAGGACATTGGTCAGATAAAATCGAGTGTCGAAGAGAGAGACCTCGTGTTTTGGCGTGTAGCCGGAAGAAAACAAGACGGTCGGGTCGTCTCTCGCCTCTCCTGCAGCGCGAATCGGCGCATCTGAATCGACGAGTTGGTGGAAGTTCCGCGCGACCTGTCGAGGCGACAGATCGGCAGGTTCGGCGCTCGGCACGATAGCTGTGGGGATCAGTGAGGTCATTGGCGGGTTTGTCGTTCTTTGCGGGGCCTCCGGCCCTTCGTCGAGCGTCGCCGAATGGCGATGAACGTCAAGTCGTCGGGTTTCGAAGGTGCGCCTTCCCTAGGTGTTTGCATGCGTTTCGCACCGAGGGTCGCAAGCGCATCAGCAGCCGCACGCAAGGGGCCCTTGCGGATCCGTTCGACGATCTCATCGAGGTGCAAGTTGTCACTTAGACCATCGCTTGCGAGAACGACAGTGTCCCGCGCCGCAAGGTTGAGAGTCGCACCGAGCTCGATGCGCAAATCTTGCCCGCCCAAGAGATTGGACACCAAGTGCAGGTCCTCGTGGTGGAGCGCTTCTCCCCGATCGAGCAATCCCGCCTCGACTGCATAACCCACCGGTGAGTGGGGGACGGTCAGCCATTTGATTCGACCACGTTGCCCCGTCACGAGAACCATCGAGTCACCGGCGTGATACGCGCGCATCGTGCTGCCCTGAATCTCGACGACTGCAAGCGTCGCGGCCGCTCCAGTGCCGAGCGCTGATATCGCTCTGTCGGCGGCTTCGAATCCATTGATGATCGCCTCGCGAAGGCCCTGAACGTCATCGCCAATGGCCGACACCGCATCACATACGGCCTTGACCGCAATGGTGGCCGCCTCGGCACCCCCGGGGTGCCCACCCGCGCCATCGGATACAATCGCCACGCCGGCGGTGTCTCCGATTGAGATCAGCGCTGCGGCGTCCTCGTTAGGACCTTCGCGCCCGGGCTTTCGCGCGCTCAATACCGCTGCCTCGCCACCTGCGAAAGCAAAGCACTCGCTTTGGCTCAAATCCACATCCGCGAAGATGTGGCTATCGCTCACGCAGCGCCTCTCCCATTGCGTCCGCGAAGTGCTTTGGGCGCCAATCGTTGAAATGCCTTCTGCATCTGAACACCGTCGCGAAACCGCTTTCGCTCCCGAACCTCGATCGAACGCCGCAAAAAGTCGACAAAGTCGCGGCTGAGCGTCCTTCGAAGTCGATCGGCGCCTTGCGGGGGCCAGTCGAACGGCCACTCGGGCAAATGTCCGGAGAACATGCGAACCATCACTAGCCCAAGTGAGAACACATCGGATCGAAACGACGGTTTGCCCATGGCTTGCTCGGGGGCGATGTAACCTACGGTGCCCTGCCCCGACCCCGCAATGGTCCGCGTCTTCATCGCAACCTTGGCGATACCGAAATCTGCCAATCGTAGCTCGTGACCGTCAAAAATGATGACGTTGCATGGTTTGATGTCGCAATGAATGATCCGCTTCTCATGCGCGTACGCGAGGGCGTCGATCAGCTGTTCCGCGTACGAGAGCGCGGTGGCGGGCCCGAGACGATATCGCAACCGATCGGTGAGCGTCTGCTGTCCGAGTGGCGTGGCGATGATGAAGTAGTCGTCGATCATCATCGCGTTGCGAAGCGGCAGGATGTTCTCGTGCTCGAGTCGTGCGGTGAGACGGACCTCCCGATGGATTTCGGCAAGGGAGTGCTTGCCGAGAAGCTCGCGGTGCGGCACTTTCAGCGCCACCCGAATCCCCTCGATGGTATCGTAGGCTTCGTAGACGGTCGCAAACGCACCAGCCCCGACGCGACGGCGAATCCGATACTTGCCAAGCATCTGGCGGGCCTTGAGATTGCGATTGGAGACCTTGTTGCCTGTGCTTCGAATCACGTGGGGGTTCACTTGCACCCTTTGGGAAAGCCGGAACTCTGACATCTCGGGGCGGCCAATGCACGCAATATCGGGTGCCCTTGGGAGGGGCGCACGCCTCTCGACGGCAGTTTTTTGCGTTTGATTGGCGAGCGCCTGAAGCGCACTGGCGCGAACCCCGAGTGGATGTCTAAATGCAGCTCGGGGAGTTCCTTATGCAGAAGATTGGTAGTGGCTTTTCGTGGTTGTTGACGATTTCATGCTTGATCATCGCCGGATGCGGCGATAGCAGCGGATGTAGCGATTGCGGCACCGGAGGCAGCGGGGCCACAGGCGGCAGCGGTGGCGGGGCCGGCACAGGCGGGAATGTCGGCGGCAGGGTCACCGGCCTGGAGTACACGACCGTGATTTCGGGCCTCGACAAACCCTGGGACATCGCGTGGCTTCCGAACGGGACCGTGCTCGTGACCGAGAGGCCGGGCAGGCTCAACATATACGGCAACGGAATCGACCAAGCGCCGTCGCTTGTAATCGAGCCGGACGATGTGGTCGCCAGCGGTGAAGGCGGAATGTTGGGACTCGAGGTCGATCCGAGCTTCGAAAGCAATGGTTACGTCTACGTGTGCTTTTGCTCGAACGCGGGGGGCGCAAATCCTGAGTACGTTCCGGACGTGAGGCTTGTTCGCTATACGCTGACCACGCCGAACGGCGACAGTGTGGTCCGCCGCGACGAAATCGTGACCGATATGCCGTATACCAGCGGTAGGCACAGCGGGTGTCGGCCACGTTTTGGTCTGGACGGCTACCTTTGGGTGGGCACCGGCGACGCTGCGTATCGGGGCGATCCCACCGCGCCCCAAGACGACAACTCACTTGGCGGCAAGGTTCTCCGGATCGATCGAAACGGCGACGCGGCTCCTGGCAATGTCGTTGGTCTCTGGTTCTCGAAAGGCCATCGCAACATCCAAGGGATGGCGTTTCGCACAGCGGACGACCTCGGGATGTCGGCAGAGCATGGACCTGACACCGACGACGAGATCAATCTGCTCGTGAGGGGCAACTTCGGTTGGGATCCGGGTGTCGGATACATCGAATCCGTACCGATGACCGACACCGACAAGTTCCCCGAGGCGATCGAAGCCGCGTTCTCAACGGGCCGGCCGACTCTCGCGTACTCCGGAGCCGCCTTCATCGAAGGCGACCAATGGGCGAACTGGGACGGCGTGCTCGCCGTGGCAACTCTGAAAGCAGAGCACCTGCACATCTACTTCGTCGATGCCGAGGGCACCACGACCGACGGAGGTCGCTACATCGAGGATGAAGGACGACTTCGCTCGCCACGGATGGGACCAGACGGTCTGCTATACGTCACGACCGATGGCGGCGGCGGCAGCGGTGAAGTGCTTCAGGTGAGCCCCGTGGTGACGCCCGAAGGAAACTAGCCGCGAGCGGACGGGTCAATCGAAGGTGACGACCAGCAACTTCAGGTCGACTTCGTCTTCCAGGCTGATCTTGGCTGCGATGCTGTCGGAACCGACGCCGAAGTCGTTGCGGTCGATCGTGACCTTCCCTTTGTAGGTCGTCGTGTCGACACCGGCGCCGTTCTTCCCCTTCGCAACCTTGAAGGGGATGGTTACCGGCTTGGTCGTGCCGCGCATCGTGAGGTTACCCTTGACGATCAGCTGATTGCCCTTGGGGCGGATACTCGTCGACGCAAAGGTAATCGTTGGGTGCTTCTCGGCATCGAAGAAGTCGGGGCTTCTCAGGTGATCGTCCCGCTTCTGGTTCTGCGTGTCGATCGACGCCACCTGGAGGGTGACCTTGATTTTGGCGGTCGCGGGCTTGCTCTTGTCACCCTCGACTTCCACGGTGTATTCGCCGAACTGGCCGTCGACGTCGAACAGCAACGTCTCGGCTGTAAACCCGACCTTGCTGTGAGTGCGGTCTAAATTCAGCGGTGCTGCGAACGCGGTGGTAGTGACGAAAACGATGCCCAGCAGTGCGAGCAAAGCGCCACGAAATCCGTACTTCATGGTGTCCCGTACGCCCCTAGGCCCCGAACGTTTCGTCTGAGTGTCGACAATCGGCCACAAATCCCGTTGGGATCACGGACATCGTGTGGGGGTTGCCATCGGGGCGAGAACCGATGCATCGTAGGGGCGCTGTGATCAGGGGTTTCGGTTTCATCCTACTGGCGGGGTCGATTTTCGCGATTTCGTGTAAGTCTTCGGATTCAGAGCCTCCTGACCCCCTCGTAGTCGAATACTGCGCCGCCTGCTCCGAGCGCCCCGTCTGCCTCACCGTCGTCGACGAGACCCTCAAGGGCATCTGCCCCGACCAGACACGTGCGTATTATGTCTGCGTGACCGAGAACGCCTGCGATCCGATGAGCTGCGATGCGGAGTGGCAAGAGAGACAAAGCTGTTTCTTCGGCGAAGATGCAGGCACCGATGCCGGTTCAGATGGCGGGACCGACGGTACTCCATGACGCGGGATCGATGGAACGTCGTTTGGGCGATCCTGTTTTTTACGACGTTGGCGCTCGTCGTTGCCTCGCGGGCCACGCACCGGATCCAGACGGACGTCGAGATCGAACGACCCGCGAGCAAGGTTTGGGAGGTGTTCTCCGACTTCCCGGCCTATCCAGACTGGAACCCTTTCATCACCCAGATCAGCGGGCAGATGGCGCCAGGCCACGAGTTGAAGGTGACGATCCTGCCCCCAGGCGGAGAAGCCATGGAGTTCACACCGACGGTGACTGAGCTCATCCCGAATCGCCGATTTGCCTGGATTGGCCGGGTTGGGCTTCCGCGGATCCTCGACGGTGCGCATTACTTCGAAGTGGAAGACCTCGGGAACGGCCGGTCGCGATTCACCCAAAGAGAGGAGTTTCGGGGAGTGCTCGTTCCGTTTCTCAGGCCGAAGCTCGACGGCCAAACGCTCGATGGTTTCAATGAGATGAACGAGGCCCTCAAGGCCCGGGCAGAGAGCAGTCAATAACCCTATTGTCCCTGGCGCTCTAAATCATTACCCTCCCGCCCCATGTTCCGAGGGTTCATGAGAAGAGCGCGACGACTAGGGCTGGGCACGGTCGTAGGCGCCAACGTGATGGCCCTGCCCTCGAAGGCGTGGGCGCAGGATGCCCTGGATGCAGGCCGCGAAACTCTCGATGCCGGCGACACCGCATGGATCCTGACATCTACGGCGCTGGTTCTGTTCATGACCATCCCGGGCCTCGCTCTGTTTTACGGCGGTCTCGTTCGAACGAAGAACGTGCTGTCCGTTCTGATGCAGTGTTTCACCCTGACCGCGATGGTGACGGTGATGTGGCTCGTCGCCGGCTACAGCCTCGCGTTCGACACGACGGGGATGACCGCTGACACCGTCAACCTCCAGTCGTTCATCGGCACGCTGAACAAAGCATTCCTACGCGGGGTCGCCCCCGACGCACTTTGGGGATCGATTCCCGAGGTATTGTTCGTCTTGTTTCAGCTAACGTTTGCGATCATCACTCCCGCCCTGATCGTCGGTGCGTTCGCCGAGCGGATGAAGTTCTCCGCGATGCTGCTGTTCTCGGCCGTGTGGCTGGTGCTGGTCTATCTTCCGATCTGCCACATGACCTGGGGCGGTGAAGGCGGCTTCTTCGCCGACCTGGGGGAGCGAGGTGTATTCGATTTTGCCGGAGGCATCGTCGTCCACCTCACGGCAGGGACAGCGGCACTCGTCGCGGCGGTGGTCGTCGGCGCACGCAAAGGATACCCGCACACCCCGATGCCTCCACACAACATGACAATGTGCCTCACCGGAACAGGGATGCTTTGGGTCGGCTGGTTCGGTTTCAATGGCGGAAGCGCTCTGGCGGCAAACGGAGATGCCGCAATGGCCATCTTGGTGACCCAGACTTCGGCATCTGTCGCGGCTCTTACCTGGATCGCGATCGAATGGGTCAAGCTCGGCAAACCGAGCGCGCTCGGGTTCGCAACGGGCGCGATCGCAGGCTTGGCAGCGGTGACGCCTGCCTCGGGATTCATTGGACCGGCGGGCGGCTGCGCGATCGGCCTGACGTCGGGGTTACTATGCTGGTGGGCGGCGACGCAGCTCAAGATCAAGCTCGGCTACGACGACTCCCTCGATGTTCTCGGCGTGCACGGTGTCGGCGGCTTGATCGGTATTCTGCTCGTCGCGATATTCGCCTCCACCAGCTTCGGCGGCAACCAAGAAGGGCTGGACATCGGCGCACAGCTCAAGACGCAATCCATCGCAGCGGCGATCACGATCGCGTGGACGGTCATCGGCACCTATCTCGCGCTCAAGGTGGCTAGCATCGTCGGTCTCCGCGTCCACGCCGATGACGAGGAAACAGGCCTCGACCTCACCCAACATACCGAGCGCGGCTACGACCTATAGCCTCGCACCATGGCATCCGGCTCAAAGAAGGCGATCATCGCCGCAATGTTGGCGAACCTAGGCATCGCGATAGCGAAATTCGTCGGGTACGCGGTTACGCGCTCTTCCTCGATGCTCGCCGAGGCGATTCACTCGGTGGCCGACACGTCGAATCAGGCGCTACTCTTGCTCGGTAGCAAGCAGGCGGCCCAGAAAGCCACCCGTGAGCATCCGTTCGGGTTCGGGAGGGAACGGTACTTTTGGTCGTTCATCGTGGCGCTCGTGCTCTTCACGTTTGGCGGGCTCTTTGCGATCTACGAGGGGTGGCACAAGCTTGGCAACACGAGCCACGAGATCGCCAACCCGCAGTGGGCGGTCGGGATCTTGGTGTTTGGGATCATTCTCGAGGGAGGCTCATTTCGCACCGCTGTGAACGAATCGCGGCCTCTCAAGGGGAGTGCCTCTTGGTGGTCATTCATTCGACACTCCCGAACACCCGAGCTTCCCGTGGTGTTGCTCGAAGACCTCGGGGCTCTGATGGGCCTTTTCCTGGCTCTCGCCGGTGTGTCCGTCTCCGCAATGACAGGCGACTCACGTTGGGATGCAGGCGCGACGATCTCGATCGGTGTCTTGCTCGTGATCATCGCTGCGGTGCTGGTATTCGAGATGAAGAGTCTCCTGATCGGAGAGTCGGCACGGCGACCAACACGCGAAAAAATCCTCGCAGCGATCGAAGGCACCGACGCCGTAACGCAAGTGATCCATATGCGGACCCAGCACCTCGGCCCAGACGAGCTTCTCGTTGGGGCGAAGATCCAACTCGAGCCGTCACTCGACGCGGCGGGCGTGGCAGCAGGCATCAACCAGGCAGAGACCGCAGTGCGCGAAGTGGTGCCGATCGCAACGTTGATCTACCTCGAGCCTGACATCGTAGACCCCAATCATCCGGACCTCGTCGACGACGAACCGGGCGCCGAGGGATCTCCGAGCTCGCGCTAAGGCCAATCGGGCGCCGGAGGTAGGCTCGTGCCTGGAGTCTTGCCTTCCATCCTGTGCACCACGAAATCTCTCACGGTGGGATGCCGTAGATACGGATTCTGTTCCAGCTCCTCGTTCAGCGTGGACACCGCCACCGGCCCGTAGTTGTGGCCGGGGTACATGCGGGTGCTCTTTGGCAGGGATCGTGTGAGATTTCTTAGGGTTTCGTACATCACCCTGGGGTCTCCGCCTATGAAATCGCAACGGCCGCAGCCTTGAACGAATAGCGTGTCACCGGTGACGATGGCGTCACGGATGCGATAAGTCGTCGAGCCGGGCGTGTGCCCGGGTGTATGCACCAAAGTCACCTCCAGGTGCTCGCCGATTCGAAGAACGTCGCCGGGACTTCGACGCTCGAGGTTCTCGCAGGCGAATCCAGAGAAGTCGATCTCTTCACCGAGCATGTGCACGGGGATGTCACGCCTCTTGAGCACGGCCTCGACCCGGTTGACGTGATCGAAGTGACTGTGTGTACACAAAACGTGGGAAATTTCGACGTCGAGACGGTTTGCTTCCTCGAAGATGACATCTGCGTCCCAGGCTGGATCGACCACGGCACATGTCCTCGTCGCCCGATCACCCAATAGATAGATGAAGTTCTCCCAAGGTCCGAGCTCAAACTGATGGACGAAAATGCCCTCCCCGGTCACCTCAAAACTCCACCACGCTGCGGATCGACTTGCCCTCGTGCATGAGGTCGAAGGCCGTATTGATCTCTTCGAGCGGCATCTTGTGGGTGATCAAATCATCGATGTTGATCTTTCCATCCATGTACCAGTCGACGATCTTGGGGACGTCCGTGCGCCCTCTCGCTCCGCCGAACGCCGTTCCACGCCAGACGCGGCCGGTCACCAGCTGGAAAGGCCGGGTCGAGATCTCCTCGCCGGACCCCGCCACCCCAATGATGACGCTCTCGCCCCAGCCCTTGTGACAGCATTCGAGCGCCTGGCGCATCACCTCGACATTGCCGATGCATTCGAAGGTGTAGTCCGCCCCACCGCCGGTGAGCTCGACCAAATACGCCACGAGGTCGCCCTCGACTTCCTTCGGGTTCACGAAGTGGGTCATTCCGAACTTTTCGGCAAGCGCGCGCCGCGCCGGATTGATATCCACGCCGACGATCTTGTCGGCGCCGACCATCTTGCAGCCCTGAAGCACGTTGAGCCCGATGCCGCCCAGCCCAAAAACGACGACGTTCGCGCCTGGCTCGACCTTGGCCGTGTTGATGACGGCGCCGATGCCCGTCGTGACGCCGCACCCGATGTAACACACCTTGTCGAACGGAGCGTCTTCGCGAATCTTCGCTAGCGCGATTTCGGGGACGACCGTGTACTGCGCGAATGTGGACGTGCCCATGTAGTGATAAATCGTCTCCTTCCCCAACGAGAACCGACTCGATTCGTCCGGCATCAAGCCGCGTCCCTGCGTCGCGCGAACCGCCTGGCACAGATTGGTCTTGCCCGACAAGCAATACTCACACGCGCGACACTCGGGCACATACAGGGGAATGACGTGATCACCGGTTCTCAGCGATTTCACTTCGGGACCCACCTCGACCACCACGCCGGCGCCCTCGTGACCGAGAACGGACGGGAAAATCCCCTCGGGGTCTGCACCTGACAGCGTATACGCATCGGTGTGGCAAATTCCCGTCGCCTTGATCTCCACGAGGACTTCCCCCGCCCGCGGACCCTCGAGCTGAAGGGTTTCAATCGAAAGAGGCCTCCCGGCTTGGTGGGCTAGAGCAGCGCGAACTTCCATCGTCTTTGTCCGTTCTAAGGGGCTAGGGTTTATCTGAGCACGGCTTCGCGGCTTCGAAGCTGCCCGTCATCTTGCCCATCCACATGCTCATCAGCGCGCGCTTGGGTAGACCGAGCGAGCGGAGCTCGTCTGCAATTGGACCCGCGCCAAGCTCGATGTCGGCGCCACCGAGCTGTATGCCGAGGTCGTCGGCGCTCGACGTGAATTCGGTCTTGTGTAGCTCCCCGTCGATGTAACTGTATGTGCAGAGCGTCTGCTCGGGGAAGCTTCGCGTCCCACCGATCGGCATGCTCACTCGTAGCACGTTGTGCCCGTCCCTGTTCCAGGTGCAAAGCGCGCGTTCTCCGGTCGTGTCTAGCTCGATTTCGTCGACGGTTTTCGGAAAACCCCAGATCGTTCGGCCCGCCTCGCAGCTGAATGACTCGGTGACGGGCAGGTGAATGATGTGGGTCGGGAGCTGTCCACGCATCATATCGAAGGCAGTGCCTGCGTAAGGGATACCGCGCCGCGCGCCGCGCTCACGAACGAAAACCGCGATCGATACTTCGTTGTAGTCACCGAGGTCGTTGTCACGGTAGTCGATGCAGGCGATGCTCAACAATCCGCGCCCGGGCATCACCTCCGCGACCTCGAGCTCGGGCCCGGGCAGCAGTTTCTGAGCGGCGCGGGAGCTAACCAGCCAGGTCGCGCTGGCCGAGCAGGCATCCCGGACGATGCATGGCATCGTGACGGTCCGGCCCTGGATCAGGAAGGTGTGGGGGGGATTGAGTCGAGTCACTGCAGCTTCCATGGCGACGGAGTATAGGGAAGATGGTTACTGCGTCGACCACATTGTTCCGCCCACTTGAAAGATTTGGTTCAGTCTCTCTCAGCAAAGCGCAGCAGGGAAGCCTGATGACATCCTCGACGACTCGCCACCTCTCCTTTCTGGATCGCTACCTCACGCTTTGGATCTTCGTCGCGATGATCTTCGGCGTGACGTTCGGCTCTCTCGTTCCGCAGATCAACGATGCTCTCGATGCGATGAGCGTTGGAACGACATCGATCCCAATCGCGATCGGTCTCATCCTCATGATGTACCCGCCCCTCGCCAAGGTCCGCTACGAAGAGCTCGGCCGGGTCTTTCAGGATCCCAAGGTCCTGACTCTTTCCCTGGTGCAGAACTGGATCATCGGCCCCGTGTTGATGTTCGTGCTGGCGGTCGTGTTCCTCGGAGACCACCCCGAGTACATGGTGGGTTTGATTCTCATCGGACTGGCCCGCTGCATCGCCATGGTCATCGTTTGGAACGACCTGGCACGAGGTGACCGGGAATATTGCGCGGGCCTCGTCGCATTCAATTCGATCTTCCAGATCCTGTTCTTCTCCGTTTACGCATGGTTCTTCGTGACCTGGCTGCCTACACGGCTTGGGCTGCAAGGCGTGGCGGTCAACATCACCATCGGAGAAATCGCAAAAAGCGTTGGAATCTATCTCGGCATCCCTTTCGCGGCGGGCTTCTTGACGCGGTTTGCCCTGATCAAGGCCAAAGGGCGGGGATGGTATGACGAGTCCTTTGCGCCGCGGATTGGACCGATCACACTCATCGCCTTGCTCTTCACGATCGTGGTCATGTTCTCGCTCAAAGGTGACACGATCGTGGAGCTCCCGCTCGACGTGCTTCGGATCGCGTTGCCGCTCCTGATCTACTTCTTGCTGATGTTCTTCATCTCGTTTTGGCTTTCGAAGCGGGTGGGCGCCAGCTACGAAGAGTCGACGACGCTTTCGTTCACGGCTGCCTCGAACAACTTCGAGCTTGCAATTGCCGTGGCGGTCGCAACTTTTGGGATCGATAGCGGTGCAGCCTTTGCCGCCGTCATCGGGCCCTTGGTCGAGGTTCCGGTGCTCATTTCACTGGTCAACGTCGCGCTTCGGTTCCGGACGAAATACTTCGCACCCGATAGCGCACCCGGGTCGAGCGACGTCGTCATCCGTTGAACAGCCCGCTACGCGTGGACGTGCGAAAACAAGTACAGCATCTCGGTGCCGATTTGCCTGCACCTTGCGTCGTAGATCGCGGTTTCCTCCGGTGTACCGTCAGAAATTTTCGGGTCTTCGTATCCGACGAGCACTCGTAGCACCGCTCCATGCACCACGGGACAGGCTTCATCGGCTTGCGAGCAGGTCATGACCGCGATGAAATCACCGTGGGGATTGACGGAATCGTCATACCTCTTCGAGAAACACTCGATCGTCGGCGCGTCGTCGGAGTAGCGAGCACGATAGTGAGGATTGGGCCCGCCCGGATTATCGACGACGAAACCGACGCGTCGCATCGCTTGGACCGCACGGCGATCGAACGCAGTCGCCTCTGTGCCACCGGAATACGTCTTCACACCTGGGATGCCGGACTGCGTGGCAGCTGCCGCCGCCCAAAGCTGCGCCATGTGGCTGCGTCGTGAATTGTGTGTGCAGATGAAGGTCAGCTCGATGAGCCCGCCCTCAGCGATTCGTTCCGCGATGAAGATCGCAACTCTCTCTAACGTTCGCTTGCGATCATCGGGAATCGTATCGAACCGAAGGACGAGATCGTCGATGGTCCGCTGAAGAGGCTCGTGCATCGTGACGGCTCAAAGTAAGACGTACAGCATCGCGGCCACCGTTACGAAGAGCGCGCCGATGGCGACGACCACGGGCCCCCGAATCGCGACGGGAAACAACCCGCGCTCTAGATTCTTGGCAACCCACAGGTAGCGCACAACCGCGTATATCAGCGAGAGGCCGCCAAAACAGATGAACGCGACCCCTGCCAAGAGACCGAGGCGCTCACCGCCCGCAATCCATCGCTCGATCACCACACCTAGACCGACCAACCCGAGCGCCGTCCGCACCCAGGCCAGGAACGTCCTCTCGTTGGCGAGGTGGTCTCTTGCCGTGCTGGCGAGGTTCTCGACGACGTCTCCCATGGTCGTGCAGTCTCGGGTGGTCCGCATCCGATTGCAAGCGCCAGGAGTCGTTGAAACGCGCTGGTCGGGCGCGCAAATCGTTCGCATTGACGTCCGTACCGTTCCTTGTGAATCTCGTAGCGAGCAGTTTGCAAAGGCAGGTCGACGTGAATCGATATTGGGTGTTCATCGTTCTCGTGGCAACCGCCGCGTGGGCCCTACCCGGAACGAATGCGAAGACGAAAGCAGACGAAGCGATCGTGCTTCGCATTGCTTCACTCGCACCGAGCGGATCGTCCTGGATGAAGATCTTGAACGCTTGGGACAAGACGCTCCGAGAGAAGACCAACAACCGCCTGCAGATGCGCTTCTATCCTGGGGGCGCGCAGGGCGACGAGCGGGACTTCGTCCGGAAGATGCGAGTCGGGCAGCTCGACGGCGGGGTCGTTACCGTCACTGGGCTCAGTATGCTCGTCAAGCCAAGCGTGGTGCTCGTGTTGCCGAATCTCCTCAACACCTACGAGAAACTCGATCGGGTCAACACGAGAATGGCCCCTCAGTTCGAAAAAATGTTCGCAGATGAAGGGTACAAGATCCTCGGGTGGGCGGATGCCGGCAAGACCCGCTTGTTCTCGCAGAAACCGATCCAACGCCCATCTGACATCAAATCGATGCGTCCTTGGGTGTGGAAAGACGACCTGATCTTCGTCGAGTTTTACGACGCGATCGGTGCGAGCGCGATTCGTCTCGGTGTTCCAGAAGTCTACCCCGCCCTACAGACCCGGATGGTCGACGTTGCAGCTTGCTCGGCGCTCGCTGCGGTCGCTTTGCAGTGGTATACACGCGTCAAATACATGACGGCCCACAACAGCGCAATCATCGCGGGGGGAACGGTCATGAACAAAGATCGGTTCGACTCTCTACCGCCGGACCTCCAGGCAGCTCTCGCGAGCACGGGTAAGCGCGCGCACGATCTGCTCAACAGGACGATTCGTCGGGACGACGACAAGGCCTACGACATCGTCCTCAAGCGTGGCATCAAGCCGGTTGAAGCCGGCGAGTACCAGGCCGAGTGGGACAAAGCGGCCAAAGAAGTGCATGAGCGGTTGACAGGGCGTGCATACTCGCAGAGCTTGCTCGAGGCGGTGCGACGAGCAGCTGCGCCCTGAGAGCCATGCGTCGTCGAAGTTTGGTGTTGGTGTGTGTAGTCACCCTGTGGCTCGCGTGCGCGCGCGATGCCTACGCACAAACAGAGCAGGATTTTGCGATTTGGGCGGCGCTCTTTTTCACCGCACAGGTCTACGCGGACAGCCCGAGCCCCACCTTCTGGCTCGACGCGCACGCACGCCGTGGTGACGTCGGTACCGTCCACATTCTTCGACCGGGGGCGGGTTTCGCATTCGCGCCCTGGGGGTCCCTTTGGGTCGGATATGCCTGGGTCCCGGAGTGGATCGATCAAACCGGGGAGCGAAGGGACGAACAGCGCATATGGGAACAGCTGATATTGGATTACACGAGCTCGTCTGGGCTTTACTTTCAGTCGCGAAGTCGCTTCGAGCAGCGCTTCCTGAAAGGCGCAAGCGGCACTGCACAGCGTTTTCGTCAATTCATCCGTCTGAACTACCGGCCTAGAAAGGCCGTGCCGGTTGGGATCGCGCTCTGGGACGAGTTGTTTCTCGGCATCGAGGGGGCGACCTGGGCCAAGCAGGGCTTCGACCAGAACCGTGTATTCCTAGGGCTGGCCGTCTACGCGTTTGAGAAGCTCTTCCGCGTCGAGGTCGGGTATCTGAACGTCTATTTGTCGCGCCAGCAGAACGCACTCGCCCACGTGCTTTCGATCAACTTCTTCGTCTCGTTCAAAGGCAGGCAGTACACCCGCTGACCGAGCCGTAAGCACGACAGGGGCTTTTACGCGCTGAACTGGGAGGCCAGCTTGGTCGAGAGCTTGAGGACCAAACCGTAGATGGAGAGCTGCGGGTTGGCGCCGATGCTCGTCGGGAAGAGCGAGCCATCCATCACGTAGAGATTGTCCAGATGATGGAACTTACCCTCGCTGTTGGTGACGCTCCTGGTCTCGTCTTCGCCCATGGCGCTTCCGCCCATCACGTGCGCGCTGCCCACGGTCACCTTGTGCGGGGCGCACTCGAACCCCGCGATGGCAGCCTTGGCTTCCGTCCACGAACGATAATGCTCAGCCTCTTTGTGGGCCGGCCGCACGGTCTTCGCGCCCGTGGCAAACTGCATTTCGACCATCGTGGTCCATGCCCGACGCACGCCATCCAACAGGTACGCGTTGAGCTCGTAGTCGACGATCGGCTCACCGCGGTCGTTGAGCTCGACGGAGCCGCCCTGGCTTCGCTCGTCGAACCCATCGCGCATGAGCGCGATCATGCATTGTGTGTTGATTAGCTTGTCCATGCTGTCGGTCAGCATCTCGCCCCCCGCTCCATAGAAAGCGGCGGCAAAGGCCGGCTGCAACGGCGGCACCTCGAGCTTGAAATTGACGGGCCCGGTGTCGACGGTCTGCCATTGAAAGTGATCGGAGTAGATCGACTGCGGAGCGCCGTAGTACGGGTCGATCGCCTTGTCGTAAATTCCCATCGACAGCGTCGTCGGGTGAAGGAACGTACGCTTGCCGATTCGCCCGTGCGGGTCGGGGACCCTCGAACGAAGAAGAATCGCCGGAGTGTTAATCCCGCCGCCGGCCAATACGGTACGAGCGGCGCGCACTTCGATCGTCTTCCCGGTCGTTCCCCAACCATCCGGTGTGAGCGCCGACGCCTCGACTCCAACAACGGAGTCGCCTTCGACCAACACGCGCTCGACCCGAGCGTGGTGGATGAGCTTGGCCTTGTTGTCCAGCGCCGTTGGGATGGTCGTCACCAGCATCGATTGCTTCGCATCGACCGGACAACCGAGACCGCAATACCCGAGGTTCAAGCAACCCCTCACGTTGCGATGAATCGTGGCCCACGAGTAACCAAGCTTCTCCGAGGCGGCTTTCAGCGTCTCGTTGTTGGGATTCGGAGGCATCGCCCACTTTGCGATGTTGAGCCGGGTTTCCATCTGCTGGAAGTACGGTGCGAGCTCCTCGACCGAGCACCCAGTCACGCCCATGCTGTCGGCCCAGAACTTCAGGGTCTCGGGTGGCGTTCGAAAGCTCGTCGTCCAGTTGACCGTGGTCGAGCCCCCTACCGATCGACCCTGCAGAATCGTCATTGAGCCGCTCTTGTTCGCTCGGCCGGTGCCTTCTTGATAGAGGTCTCGATAGGCAGCCCGCTCCTGCATGTCGAATTGGCTCGAAGTCTTGAGTGGGCCGGCCTCGAGCAACACGACGCTCAGGCCAGCTTTACTCAAGTTCTCGGCGGCCGTGCCCCCACCTGCACCGGTGCCGACGATCACGACATCGGCTTCGAGCTCGAGAGGCGCGGCGAGCTCAGTCGCATTGGTGATGTCCCACCCCCGCTCCTCCGCCTTGCGGTAGGGATCGGTGGTGCTCCCAAACGTGATGCTCGATAGATCCGTCACTGCGCTTCCTCCGCCTTGCCGGCTTCTACTTGAGCGAGGTCGCCTTGGACCTTCGTCGGGGGACCGGGGTACCCGGTGCTCGCAAGATATTCGGGGACGAGATAATAGCTGCTCGCGATCAGTCGGATCAACGCCGCGTAGATCGCATTGAGCAGCTCGATATTGCTGTCGCGAAGGCGACCCAGAGCATCGTCGGCGTCCTGCACGCTAGCCTTCGACCAACTCGACCACTGGCCGGTCATCAGCCCACGCGTCGGCGCGAAGTTGAGTACATCAAACGCCTGCATGACCAAATCGACGACGATCTGCGAGGTGTCGCCGAGCAGGGTGTCGAAGGACTTGACGGTGCGGTCGATCTCGTCGGTGTCGCCGGGGCCTATCTGTCCGGCTATCACGGACGGCGTGAGTGCGGTCAGCAGCTCGACGTCTTCCGGTCTGAGAAAGCGCATCCCGGAGGCCGCGTTGCTCGAAGTGCAACCCGAGAGCCACGCCCCGGTGCTCATGGTGGACAATGCTGCGGCCCCGGCGGCCGAAAGCTTCATGAAGTTCCGTCGGTCGGTATGCATCGAGTGCTGGAGCATACCCCAACCAGGAGGGCCTTAGTCCAGCGCAATCAAAGCGCTTACGAATGCGGGGTGCGGATGAAATACTCGCTGGTCGTCACACTTGTAATCTTCCAGATTGGCAAGAAGGTGGCGACGCTGTGCATCATGATCGCCATGTTCTTCAAGAGCTCGAGTCGGCTGCGGGCTCCGTAAAACCTCATCGGGTCCGTCATATGCTCTGCCGATGGCCATGATTCTTCGACGATTCCCTCGTAGGGAACCGCGTCGGGAGTGAGGACGTCCAGGACGACATTTCGGACATAACGGCTGCGCGGTTGCATAGCCTCCGACATTGGGCCCTGCCGGCGGAACCAGTGACGCATCCATTCGTCTTTGGCGATGCGTTTTGGACGCTCCAGAGGGGTTACTGAGACGATGCCCGGCGACCGTTGGCCGTCGGGCCAATCTCGGGGTGAAGAGTGCTGATTGCCGCCATAGTCGGTATAGAGGTGCTCGGTTACCCGATAACCTGCGAGGTCGAAGCCGGCGTCGAGCAAGATCGACTCCACCCTGCTGGCCGTCCCCATTTGGTCGATCCAAACGCTGACTTCGGCGACGAAGGGATTCGTCAGCTTGGTCGTCGGCGTAGGTGAAGGAACTTTGGCGAAGTCGTCATCGATGTTCATCGTCAGATAGCGCACGCCGGAGTCGAGCAACGCGGGTGCGCAACGATCGAGCAGGGTCGTTCTGCGGGCGGCGCGTTCCATCGGCCGGCAGGGCCAAAGTAAATAGATGAGCTTGTTCATCTCGCTGACTTCATTCGGTCGTGAATGGTGCGCAGCTCCGACATCAAATCCGGAAGCCCTTCTGCAGCGCTGGTTCGCGGCTCGTAGCCGAGATGGGCGCGAGCTTTGTCGATGCGAAAAGAAGCGTCGCGACTCACAGCCAAGACGCCGCGCCGCGTGAGGCCAGGAAAGGGCCCGCCCAGATAGTGAGCCAACTCGCTGACGTATGCGATTGCGTATGCAAACGACCGTGGAATCTGAACTCTGGGCCACGGGTAGCCGAGGGCTTCCACGATCGGGCGATACCAAATCACCGGGTTCGTCGGCTCGCCATCGCTGACGAAGTACGCCTGGCCGCCGACCAAGTCGGGATCGTCCGCGAGCTTCTGGGCCGCTAGAAAGTGCGCGTCGACCACCGAATCGATGTGGACGTTGTCGGTGACGGACGTCCCGTCACCGATTGTGGCTTTGAACCTCCCACTCGCTAAGTGTTCCAAGAAATCTTCGACCACAATGGCTCCCTCCCCTGGACCCCAGACACCCCCTGGCCGAATCGCTGCCGTGCGTAGCCCGCCCGCATCGTCCGCTGCGAGCACCAGCTTCTCCGCCTCGCTCTTCGTCTGAGAGTAGAGGTCTGGTAGGCCCTTCTTGCCGACGTATGGTGCGGTCTCGTCCGCGTCTCGAATCGGACCATCCACCGCAACCACGATCGAGCTAGTGAAAATCAGCTTCTTGACCCCAGCGTCCTTGCACGCGCGAATCGCGCACTCGGTCCCAAGCACGTTGACCGCATAGACATGGCGACGAACCTCGGGGCGCGCGAGGGTCAGGGTATTGATGACGGCCGCGGTGTGGAACACCGTGTCAACGCCCTCGCAAGCCGACCGCACATCGGTGAACCGCCGAACGTCTCCGACGATGCCCTCCACCCGTAAGTCGTCACCACGAAAAGGCGCGAGGTCGAGGGAACGAACCTCACACCCGAGCTCGAGGAGTCGTCTGATCAAGTGCTTGCCGACGTAACCGTTGCCGCCCGTCACCAAGCAGACGGGACCTACTCCATCTCGATCAACAGGAAGTTCCATGGGGCGCTGCAGAACTTGAACCGCCATGCTACGTTGCGCAATCGAGATGAGCCGCCCGAGTCCACTCGTCGTCGAAGATGTGGAGCACGCGCAGTGGGACGATGCGGCGGATTTGGTAGTGGTCGGCCTGGGAGCTGCGGGCGTCTCGGCGGCGATCGAGGCCTGCGACCGAGGCGCGGAGGTCGCCGTGTTGGAGCGCTTCGAAGGCGGGGGCGCGACGGCGATCAGCGGCGGCGTGTTCTATGGCGGTGGAGGAACCCACATCCAAAAGGAAGCGGGCGTCGATGACACGGTCGAGAACATGTACCAGTACCTTTCGATGGAAGTGCAAGACGCCGTTTCGGAAGAGACTCTTCGCGACTTCTGTGAGACCAGCGCGGAGACGGTCCGTTGGCTCACCGATCGCGGCGTGCCGTTCTACGGCAATCTTTGCCCCGTCAAGACTTCGTATCCCACCAACGAGTACCATCTCTACTTCTCAGGCAACGAGACCGTTCCGCCCTACAGCGAGCACGCGGCGCCGGCTCCGCGAGGACATCGCACCGACGGCGGGGCGTTTCCAGGTGCCAATTTCATCGAGCCCCTCCGGCGCACGGCGTTGGCACAGGGAGCTCGGTTCAAGCTTCAAGCTCGCGTCGAACGCTTGATCGTCGACAGGGACGGACAGGTCGTCGGGGCCGAGTACTGCGAGATGCCGTCGCGTCGCTGGCGAGAGCTTCACGCTCGGTTGCATCGACTCGAAACGACCGTCGCCAAGGTGGCACCTGCGTTCGCGGGACGCATTCGAGCAGGTTGTGACGCGATCGAAGCGAAACATTCGGTCGTGCGACGGATCCGTTGTCGGCGAGGGCTGGTATTGTGCGCGGGAGGCTTCGTGTTCAACAAGGAGATGGTCGTGGAGTATGTCCCGGACTTTTCGTCGGGGCTCCCGCTCGGAACCGCAGGAGACGATGGAACGGGGATTCGTCTCGGGCAGAGCGTCGGAGGTAGGGTCGAGAAGATGCATCGCGCTTCGGCATGGCGCTTCCTCTATCCACCCAACGCGTTTGCGGAGGGGATGCTGATCAATGGTAAGGGCGAGCGCTTCGCGAACGAGTTTTGGTACGGCTCCAAGATCGGCGAAGCCATGGTCGAAGCCAACGACGGCATCGCGACCCTGATCATCGACGCGCGGATGAAGAGGCTCGCGCGCGCACAAACCAGACCCGGCAAGCTTCAGTGGTTTCAGCGAGGCGTCGCGTTGATGAATCTCTACTTCAACTGCAAGAAGGCCGGGGACGTCTTGGCGCTTGCGAAGATGCTCGATGTCCCCGCCGAGGCTCTACAGAACACGTTCGACGAGTACAACGCGGCCGCACGAGGCGAGCGGCCTGACCGCTTTGGCAAAGACCCGACGAGCATGGCAGTCATGAGCGACGGGCCTTTCTACGCGATCGACTGCTCGCTTGGCTCGAAACGACACCTATGCGCTGTCATGACCCTGGGCGGCCTCGCCGTTGACGAGAAAACCGGTCAAGTCCGCAGTGAGAACGGTGGCACGGTGCCTCGTCTGTATGCGGCCGGCCGAAGCGCCGTCGGCGTCTGCTCACGCCAATACGTCAGCGGCCTATCACTCGCCGACTGTGTCTACTCCGGGCGCCGTGCGGCTCGACACGCCGCACGCTAAAAGAGGACTGTCCCCTTTTTGTCGAATTCTCTATGCTCATTGTCCCGAGGAGGTGTCGAATGGCAAAATCAAAGGCATTTACCGTGGATCTCGATGTCCTCGAAGAAGGCAACACCACTGGCGCAACCGCGCGGCTCGTGATCGGCGGAGAGGAGTTCGTGGCGAGTGGCACCGCCCGTCGCAATCCCCAAGACCCCGACATGCCCAAAATCGGTGACGAGCTGGCGGTGGCGCGAGCGTTGCTGCTGCTAGCCCGCGAGCTTGGCCAGAAGGTCGATGAGGGCATCGCGGCTTACGAGGGCCACGAGGTTCACGTCAGCATCTAGCGAGCTCGAGCGGGCGTCCCGGCTAATCGGGAAGTGCCCTACCCAGCATCATCCGTTGCATTTGATGGAAGTCTGCGACGGCTTCGAGGTTGTCCGAACGAAACGGATACGGCGCTCCAATCGCACGGGCTGCCACGAGCCCCGACATGAAGGATAAGTCGTGACCGCCCTCGGGGGTGGTGAACGTTCCACAGTAATGGATGTCGTTCTTGCCCTGAAGGAAGCGCATGGCAGACATGATCATCAGATTTCGAAGGCAAAGCGTGTGATTCGCGCGTGGTAGGTCGAACCGCCCGTGCACTTTGTCGATGGGCTTGTCCGAGTTGAAGGTGACCAACATGGGCACGCCGTGTTGATTCAGACCCGGGTATTGCGAGGACAGCACGAAGGTGCACTCGAGCGACCCCTTCCCATCGAGCTCCACGTAGGTGTTGAATTTTGAGGCGATTTCGTCCCGGTGCTCCTCCGGAAAAATGCTGGCGTCCGAGTGCACGACGAACTTCGAAAACGTCGGGTCCACGTCGTCGACGTACTGAGAATTGCCGAGCAGCAACCGCTGCAACCAAGTGGGAGACTCGAGCGCATCCAGCACGGAATGCGCATCGCATGCAAAAACGACCTTGTCCGCTTCGTAGCGGCGCCCCTTGGCATCTTCCAGGACAAAGCGGCCGTTTTCTCGCGCGACTCTGCTGATCTCGTGTTCGGTATGCACACCGGTTGCAAACGCCGTCGTCATTCGCTCGAACACCTGACGCGGGGGGCCGTCCCAAGTGCTCATCCGACAGGGCTTCTCGAGGGGCACGATGCTTTCCAAAATCGGCAGGATGACCGCGGGGATGCGTTTCATCGACGTGGTGATGAAGGTCGCGCTATGAACCGGCACGAAAATCGTGTGCCAGAACTCGTTCGAAATTCCGAAGAGACGCGCAATCCAATAAAGCGGAATGACGTTCATCGGATTGAAATACGAGAAGTAGTAAATCGACTCGTGCCTGTCTTTCGGCAGGAAGAAGTCGCAAAAACGTGAAACGAAGGCGACGAGCTTTCTCCACCGCTTGAACTGCCCAGCAAAGCGCCTGTCGAGCGCCGACTCTCCGTCCTGACGGAAATCCCCGTCGGGGCTCCGAACGAAGTACGAAATCGGAAGCGTGGTTCTACCGAGCCCGAGCTCATCGAGAAGCAGATGGTAGTTGTGGTAGTACATGTCGGGCCAGGCGATGACCAGCAGAGGCGACTCCGCGTACCCGTTCTCAACCGGCCACCGAAACGTCTTTGCATTGCCGCCGAGCGCCGGTGCCTTCTCGAACAACTCGACGTCGTATCCTGCGCGATGAAGAGACCAGGCGGCCCCAACTCCGGCAATGCCACCCCCCACGATTGCAACCTTCAGATTCCCCATCCGGTGTGACCCCTCCTCGGGGAGTCGAAGCGGCGCGACTCATAGCACGCCACCGCGCGGTACACGAACGCGAATGTCCCCCGGTTCTCCGTTGTAAGGATTGAAAGGATCCGTCAAGCTGGCCGGTCCGTGCCAACCGACTGGGAAAACCTGCCGACCGAGGAGCTCCTCGACGTACGCCTATGTGACTTGGGAGTGACCGTCTCCGAGACTTGGCTTGAAGGTTGTTTCGAGCGTTTGAGGGACGAGCTGGCCGATGCCGGGTTGAACCGGTTTCGCTTGCATGCATGGCTCAGTGATGAGTGGTGTTGTCCCGACGGCATTCCAGGAATAGGGGTTCCTTTCTACTTGGCACATCCTCGCCTGATGCGGCTCGAACGTCAGATGATGTTTGAAGTCGAGGGCGGCACTCGGGTCGACTGCATGCGGCTGCTCCGGCACGAAGCGGGGCACGCCCTCCAGCATGCCTACAATCTGCAGCGCCGTAAGCGTTGGCGGCAGGCCTTTGGCCGCGCCTCAGAACCCTATCCCGATTACTACCGCCCAAATCCGTTGAGCAGGGACTTCGTCGAACACCTCGACGGTTGGTACGCGCAGGCACATCCGGTCGAAGACTTCGCGGAAACCTTCGCAGTCTGGCTTGCACCCCGCTCGAACTGGCGGAAGCGCTACGAGCACTCGCCTGCCCTCGAAAAGCTCGAGTACATGAACGAGCTCGCCGCAGATCTCTCGAACAAGAAACCCCAGGTGCGCTCTCGAGCAACACCGTACTCGCTGCCGCGCCTTCGATACACGCTTCGGCGCCACTATGAGCGACGTCAAGACCACTACAGCCCTGGCTTCAGCGACGAGTACGACCGCGACCTTCGGAAGATTTTCGGCGACTCGCCGCGCTATCGGAACAACGAAACCGCAGCTTCCTTCCTCCGCCGCAACCGCCGCCAAATCCGCGAGCAAATTGCGCTTTTTACGGGCGAGTACCAATTCACCGTCGACCAGGTGCTTCGTGATATCATCGGGCGGTGTCGTGAGCTCCGGCTGCGGCTCACAAAGGGGGAACGTCAGACGAAGCTCGACTTCGCCATCATGTTGACGGTGCACACCGTGCACCTGCTGCACCGACGGGACACATGGCATCCACTGTAAGACGGCGGCGAATCATCGTTCTCGTGCACAGTAGCCTCATCCCTCCCGACGACATCAACAATCTCACCCCCGAAGAGATCGCGCCGTTCAAGACCGAGCACGACGTGTGCGAAGGCCTGCGTTCGCTTGGTCATGAAGTCATGGTGGTGGGTCTGAGCGATGAGCTCGCTCCCCTACGAAAAGCGATCGAGGAGCTCAAGCCTCATGTCGTTTTCAATTTGCTCGAGGAGTTCGGCGGGGAAGCAATTTTCGATGCCCACGTCGTGGGCTACCTCGAGCTCCAGAGAACCCCGTACACTGGCTGCAATCCACGCGGGCTCCTCTTGGCCCGCGATAAAGCCCTATCCAAGAAGGTGCTGGCGTATCACCGCATTCGGGTGCCGCGGTTTCGAGTCTTCCCACGTTATCGAAAGATCAAGCGCCCCCCACGGCTCGAATTTCCGCTCATCGTCAAGTCTCTCATCGAAGAGGGGAGCTATGGGATTGCGCAGGCTTCGGTGGTCAACAACGACAAGGCACTCGAAGAGCGGGTCGCGTTCATTCACGATAAGATTCAGACCGACGCCGTGGTCGAGCAGTATGTCGCGGGGCGGGAGCTCTACGCATCGGTGCTCGGAAACCACCGGCTCAACGTGCTCCCCACGTGGGAGATCTTTCTCGACAAACTACCCGACGATGCGGCAAGAATCGCCACCCGAAAGGTCAAGTGGGACTACGACTACCAAGAAAAATACGGGGTTCGCATCGGGCGCGCGAAGGGGCTTTCGGACGAGCTCGAACACCAGATCCAGACGCTATCTCGCCGCATCTGTCGCCGCCTCGGGACCGACGGATGCGTTCGAATCGACTACCGCCTCGATGAGCACGGCAACCTCTATTTCCTCGAGGCCAACCCCAACCCCGACATCGGCGATGGTGAAGAATTCGCCAGCGCAGCCAAGGCGGCCGGCATCGCCTACGCCCAACTCCTGCAGAAAATCGTCAACCTAGGCATTCGCCGCGCCGAATACGGGTAGGTAGGCGATACGGTGGCCTCACTCGGCGTCGGGTACCTCGAACGTGCCGCGGAGATAGACGCGAAAGCAGTCGAGCTCGTCGTTGCTCCAGTAGTCACCATCGAGTGGCATCCGTGTTACGCCAGTGGGGGTGGTCTTCAGCCTGGTGAGGAGATAGCCATCCTCGGTGCAGCTGGTGTCGATGTACGGACCGCCCAGCCCGTTCTGGCCGATTAGCGCCGCAATCTCAGCGTCAACCGATGTGGCTGGGTTCGTTACGTCGAGCTCCATCGTGCTCTGGCCGGTGCCCCTCACGTGACAACTGCCTGCCGTAGGATTCCCCGCACAACCCTCGAGCTTCGGACGAAGAACCTCTTCTTCGAAGTTGGGAATCACGCACAGTGCATTGTCCGACGCGCAGAGCTTCAACGGGGGTCCTCCGCTGCCGCTGTCGCCGCATGCGATGAGCAACGAAAACGCGAACGCAATAGTCACTATTTGAAGCTTGATCGTCCGTCTGTAAAGCATCTCTATACCACCATTGAGAGTAAAAAATTCTTGTTAGGGTCTAATAATGGAGGAAAAGTCGAGCTCCTCCAAAGGAAAAATTCTGTTCGCAGATCCTGGCAGAACAGAGAGAGAGTGCAAGCTTGATTGCCAAAAAAAATCACCCAAAAGGTTTATATTTATCCTGTATGACCTTGGAATACATCTAAATTTTAGTCCTGCAGGGTGTGTTTTCACATGTTAGGCTGTACCTTGTGAGAATGAGTTACAGGTGCATCATCAGCAACCTCAAGGCTGGGGCGTTCGTTCTCTTGATTGGGTCGGCATTGGCGGTGTCCGGCTGCAAAGACGACCCCACGCTCTTCGGCGGCTGCTCCACCCAGAACGTGAATGCTTGCCCGACGTCCGAGGGTTTCGCCAATCCTTACGAGGGCCAGCTCGAGCTGCTGACGTGGACGGAGACTCTGCGCAAAGCCAGCCTTGAGCTCACCGGTCAACTACCGACCGAACAGCAGATTCGGGCCAGTGAAGACCTCGGCCAACTCGGCCTCGAGGCGTCGCTCGCTGAGTTGATGAGGGAGCCCGCGTTCGGCGATCGCATCATCGAGCTCTACAACGATCATTTCCTCACCGACAAATACCTGGGTCGCGAGAACGCGATCGAGCTTCTCGATGAGGAGATTTGGCCAAACCTTCGGTGGTTCGACAGCAGGGGTGAAGACGACGACGGCGTCGCGCTCATCACGAACGACTCGCTCGCGCGTGAACCGCTCGAGCTGATCGCGCACGTGATTCGCAACGAGCGTCCGTTCACCGAGATCCTCACGGCCGACTACGCGATGCTCAACGGCTACTCGGCGCTATCGCTGATCGGTCTACCAGACCTTCCGCTTGGTATTGGTGAGGACCCCGAGCGGTTTCGAGCGATTCAAGTACCCGGCATCCCCCATGCGGGCATTCTCACCTCGCCGATGTTTCTCAACCGGTTCCCGACGAGCGACACGAATATCAACCGACACCGCTCACGGATGACCTACTGGTTCTTCCTCGACATCGACATCAATCGGTTCGGAAGCCGTCCTGTGGACGCAAGCGACGACTTCGGTGAGAACCCGACACTGAACAATCCGGACTGCGCTGTCTGTCACACAACCATGGATCCCATTGCCGGTCTCTACATGAACTGGAACGAGCGCGGCGAGTACAGTGGCCAGGGCGAATGGTTTGGCCCTGACTACATCTTACCCCCGGGCTTCAATGGTGAGGCCCTGCCTGATGGCGAGCGGAAGCGCGCACTGCAATGGCTTGGGAAGCGGCTCGCCGAGAACCCGCGCTTTGCACAGGCGACCGTCAAGACGGTCTTTGAAGGCTTGACGGGCCAAAAGGTGCTCGATCTTTCAGTGGGCTACGTGGTGCCGGATATGGGCGGCATGGGCGGCACGGGTGGCGATATGGGCGCGGGCGGCGCTGGTGGCATGGGCATCGGTGGTGCTGGCGGCATGGGCATCGGCGGCGCCGGTGGCATGGGCGTTGGCGGCGCTGGCGGCATGGGCATCGGTGGCGCCGGCGGCATGGGCGTCGGCGGCGCGGGTGGCGAGATGGGCACGGGCGGCACGATGCCTCCTCCCCCGCCTCCTCCCCCTCTGCCCGAGATCGAGCCCGAGATCGACCCCGACGTCGACCCCGCTCTCGAGCGTGCCTACGACGTGCAGCAGGACATTCTGCGCATCATCCAGCAGCGCTTCATCGAGAGCAACTACAACTTCAAGCTCCTCGTACGCGAGATCGTGCTGAGCCCGTACTTCCGTGCGGCCAATGCCACTCCGTTGACAGCAGATATGGAGATCGAGCTATCGACCTTCGGCACGGCGCGACTTCTCACACCAGAGCATCTCAACCGAAAGATCGAGGCCACGACCGGCATCCGTTGGCGACAGCGACCCGATCGGGCGGATTATCTGCGGGACCAGTACCGCATCTTCTATGGCGGCATCGATTCGGATCTCGTGACCCAGCGTGTCACCGCGCCGAATGGAGTCATGGCAAGCCTTGCGCAGCGCATGGCGTACGAGGTGGCGTGTTCCGCCGTCCCGTATGACTTCTCGAAGGCCTCGAATCAGCGGCTCTTGTTCCCCGGCATCGACCGCAACGTCGCGATCGACAATGGCTCGGACCAGGTGCGCGATGCAGTGCGGCACCTCCATGAACAGCTTCTTGGAGAGAGCTTGGGGGCGAACGACCCCGAGATCGACGCAACGATGGTCGTGCTGACCGAGGCGTACAGCCTCGGCCGGAATGGCTTGTCGACCGGCGCCGTCTCGGAGGAGCTCGCCGACCCCTGCCGCCTCAACAACGACCGAATGACGGGAGACTCGCTCCCGGACAATCGGCGTATCAACCAGGACCCTGACTACACCCTGCGCGCCTGGATGGCGGCGGTGAGTTATCTCCTTTCCGACTACCGATACCTTTACGAGTGAGGGAGGACTAGCTGTGGATCGTCGAGACTTTTTACGCATCGCTAGCTGGGCCGGGCTGACTTGTGTGATGCCCGCAGTGGTCGACCCGCTGCGCGCCACGGCCCAGACGAGCGCCACCGGATATTCCGGCACGTACTGGATCTTCATGCACGCCGGCGGCGGATGGGACCCGACCCACCTATGCGACCCCAAGGGGCGCACCAACGAGAACGAAAACGACCCGATGGGACGCTTCTTGAAGAGCGACATCCGGACGGCGGGCAACATCAACTACGCGCCACTTGGCGACGATATGACGGCGCTCGATGCGTTTTTCCAGAGTCATTACCAACGCCTGATGGTCATCAACGGGATGGACACCGGCACCAACGGTCACGACCAGGGGACTCGCGGAACCTGGAGTGGTCGAACCGCCGAAGGTCATCCGCCGATCGGTGCGTTGATCGCGGCGACCCACGGGCCAAATCTGCCGATGCCGCTGATCGGCTATGGCGGATACCTCGATACACAGGGCGTCACCAACGCGGTGCCGCTCGGCGATGGTGGTCTACTGCACAACCTCGCGCACCCGTCGCGCCCCGATCCCACAGGGTCGGACGACAACTACTTCGGACATCCGGACATCCCATCGGTGGTGCAGCGGGAGCAACAGCTCCGGCTGCTCAGAATTCAGGGTCAGCAACGCTTGCCGCGAATTTGGGCCGGGCAAAACGAGCTGATGCTTGCGCGATTGGGCCAGGATGACCTCAAGCGCGTGTCCGAGGCGCTTCCCGACGAGTTCGCCGATGGCCAGCTTCAGCGCCAGATCCAAGTGGCGCTCGCCGCCTATTCGGCAGGCCTGTCGGTGAGCGTCAGCGTCAGCCGAGGTGGCTTCGACACGCATGGCAACCACGACCAAAATCACTTGCCGAACCTTATCGACTTCGTCAATGCAGCGAATTTCGCGATCCAAGAAGCGGAGCGCATGGGGATCGCCGACAAGGTCGCCGTCGTGATGGGTTCGGACTTCGGCCGTACGCCGGGCTACAATGGCGGTAATGGCAAGGACCACTGGCCAATCAGCAGCATGATAATGATGGGCCCTGGAATCCCCGGGAACCGCGTCATCGGCGGAACAGACGACCGACATGGACCACTGCTTGTCGATCCTACGACGCTCGCGGTGCAGGGGCCGCCGGATACTTCCCAAGGAACCCGCCTCGGCATCGAGCACGTGCATCGCGCGCTGCGAGATTTGGCAGGCGTACCGGACAACTTCAAGGCTGCGTTCCCGCTCGCGGGCGAGGACCTGCCGATCTTCGTTTGATCGGCTGCACGCTGCTACGGAAGCTAGAAGGCGGCGCCGCCACCGATCAGCAGACCCCAGACCTGATTCTTGTCGAACGCGAAGCCCCAAGGGTCGTCGAGATTGATGACGACCCCGACGGAGCCGAACGCATCCTCAGTGCCGAAGCGGAGATAGGGCTCAACGGCAAGCTGAGTTTTCTGTGGCGAAGCGTCCGCCGCACCCTTTGGCAGGATCACCAGGGTGAACCGCGAGCCGACGCGCAACCACTTCACCGCTTGGTAGCCCATCATCCCTCCCATTTGAATGACAGGGTCGTTGCGGTCGTTCGGGTTGCGCGCGTTGGTCTTGATCATCACGCCGGTCGCAAAGTCAGCGCCCCAAAGAAAGCCGCTGGGCTTCCGGCGTTCGAAGGCCATCGGGACGATGACGCTGACCGAGTGCGGATCCCAGAGCCAGTACATCGTGTTTCCGCGCACTGCCGCGGCAAGTCCGTAGGCCGCTGCCGCCGTCACATTGTCTGGCGTGGTGATTTCGTCGGGAAAACGCGCGACGGGTATCGTCACACCGAGGCCGAAACGATAGGAGAACTGGCCCTTGACGCCCTGGTAGTAGAACGCGACCCAGGGATTTCCCGGACGGAACGAGTTGCCAGGTTCGGTGTTTTCGCCGCGATCGAGGTTGACGTAGGCGAAGCCCCACGCCGCGTCGAGAAGCCAATTCTTTGCCAACTGGAGCCGCATCTCGAAGAGCGGGCTGAGTAGTGTCGCTTTGGCTCCGCCCTCGAGGGCATTGCCGCTAAAGAACGCAAGCTCGCCGAGAATCTGGAAGCGCTTGCTATGCGCGTTCGTGCCCTCGTCCAAGCTGTTGGGCTCGTTGGGAAATGCGCGCGCCTCGCCCGGTGACAACCATGCCGCCGCTGCCACCAACACAGCCACAGCTCCCCAACCCCGAAGAAAAGCCATCTTTCAACCCCCAATGAAAAAAGGGCTGTCCCCCTCTTTCTCGTCTCAATATAAGCAGCGGGGATTGTCGTGGACCACTGTTCCGTCAGGAGCGGAACGACGGCTCGCAGCCGTGATCGGACGTTCAGGGATGTACCGCCGCGTACGACGGCCCCGGGTCGGTGAGCCACTCGATGGCGCGCGTGCTGCCCGTTTCGAGGTCGATGATCGAGAGCCGGTTGTTGCTGACGTGCGCGACGAATGCGAAGTCGCCGCCGGAATCGACGGCCGCAGTCAGAGGGAAGGGGCCGCCGGGAAGCACGTCAGGGGGAGAGGGCACGAGGGTTTGGCCGTCGACCGCGATCGTGATCAAGCTCGCTGGAATGGTCGGCGTGAGGGGGCTCGTTGGCGCTAGAATCGAGGACCGACTCGGCACGTACGTGAGGCCGTAGGGAACGCCTCCAAGCATGAAGTTTTGAATCACCGTCGGCATGGTCGGGTCGGACGTATCGACGAGGGTGACATTGAGACTTTGGCTATTGGCAACGACGAGCTCAGCGTTGCCGTCGAGGAATGTCAGGTCGGAGGGATCACTGGCCGTGGCCACCAGGTCGCTCATGGTCCCGGCCACATCCGAGGTCTGAAAGACCCGTATACCATTCTCGCTGGCGATGTTGACCGCACCAAGCGTCCCGTCTGCGCTCAAGACCACCTGCTCTGGGCCCGAGCCGACGGTGACTTCTTCGATCACTTCGCGGGCTGCGATGTCGATGATCGAAAGGCTATCGCCACGCGCATCGGTCGTTCCGTAGTTGGCGGTGTACGCGATGGTACCTTCAGGATTGATCGCGATCCCGAGTGGGACATCCTCGGTGTCGATCGAGACCGCTTCCCCGGACTCGAGATCGACCACCAAAAGCGTGCCGCCAGGCGGCACGGTGGGTGACCCGATGATCATGTTGGTGAGCCCTGTCCCATCGAAGAAGCCAGGACCCACCGAAACGACGGCAGTCCTGCCATCGGGAGTCAGCTCGAGCTCGATCGGACCAGGCTCCCAGTCGGACAAGTCGATCGTGTCGACGATGGCTGCTTCCGCATCGCTCTGTCCGTCAATGAGCTTGTCGTAATCGAGAAGCGTCAAGGACCGATTGAGCCAGTCCGCGGTGACCACGAGGGTCGCCGGCAGGCCTGAACCCCCCGCGCCGCCAGCAGCGGCCGAACCCCCGGCCCCGCCTGATTCGGTCGTACCGCACCCTGCCACGAACAACGCGAGAACGAACGCAGAAGATACCCAAACCCCGCTTGCGGCAAGCACCCGAGAAACATCGCGCAACATCATCGCGCGAGTATAGGCTATTTCCGATCGCGGCGTTTCTTCGGCTTGACGAACTTGAGGGTCATTCGATCGCTTTCGCCGATCGCAACGTATTTTGCCCGGTCATTGTCCCCGAGTCGCAACGTGGGAGGGAGCGTCCAGACACCGAGCGGATGGTCGGCCGTGTCGAGGGGGTTTGCGTTTACTTCGGAGGACCCCACGAAACGAAAACCCGCACCCTTTGCAAGCCGCTTGACCTCCGTTTCGGTCACGTAGCCGCTCTCGATCATTCTTTCGACGGTGGTCCCCGGCTTCGCGCGGTGTTCCACGACGCCAAGCACCCCACCCGGCTTCAGCGCCTCGAACATCGCTTCGAACATCTGCGGCGCGTAATTGCCCTTCATCCAGTTGTGGACGTTTCGAAAGGTGAGCACCATGTCCGCCGTGCCGCTAGGCGCCATCTCAGTCCGCTCGGGGATCGACAGCTCGGTCACGACCACTCGGTCGTAGAGGTCGGGGCGAGCAGCGAGCTTCTTTTCGAGCTCACGCTGCATCTTCTTTCGCCATTCTGGCGTTCGCTTTGCCGTCAGTGCGAAGCCGGCGGCATAGTATTTGCCGTCCCGTCTGAGGAACGGGGCGAGAATCTCGGTGTACCACCCTCTGCTCGGCCAGACCTCCACGACCGTCATCGACGGCTCGAGGGCGAAGAAGGCGAGGGTCTCAGCGGGATGCCGATACCGATTTCGGTCCGCGTTGCCGGGGTCTCGATGGGAACCGGTCGTCCAGCGCTCGAGCTCCGCCGATGAATCGGCAACCACGCCAACGCCGAATCCGAGCGTCGAAGCCAGCAGAGCAAGACCGATCCAGACTGATTGTCGAATCACCACAGAGACCCTAGACGCTACCACATGATCGAGTCGTCGCCGGGATGGCGGAAGACGAGTACAATAGCGGCAAAGGGACAGCCTGATGGAACCGAGCTCCCAAACGACACCGGACGAGATTCGAAAGCGCATCCGAAGTGAGCACTACCGGATCGCAGAGCAGCTCTCCCGCGTAGAGGCCCTCACCGATGAAGCGAGTAGAGGAGATCCATCGACGATCGTCGCGTTGCGGCAGCAGCTTCAGACGTTGGGTAAGACGTTGCACGACCACCTGCACTACGAAGAGTACAGCCTTTCGTCTCTGACTCAGCACGGGAAAGCCGCAGATGAAGCCGCCGAGATGATGCGCCGGGAGCACCAGGCACAGCGAGAATTGCTCGACGGCGTCATCCGAGATCTCGATGAGACTGCGGTCGGGGAGAAGCTGGTCGTTGGTGTGCGCGAGTTGGCGCGGGCGATTCGTGACGACATGGAGCACGAGGAACGCGAGCTGCTGAGCAAGCCTCAACCCGCGGAGGAATCGGGCGAATGAAGATCATGTACAACGAATCGACCTGCAACCGCTACGGCGTCTGCGTCGAAGAAGCTCCGGAAGTCTTCTCCTTTGCCGAAGACGGAAGCCTCGTGGTCGCCACTTACCAACCTCTCGAAGAGCTCCAAGACAAAGTGCGCGACGCCTGCATGATGTGCCCCACCCAATCCCTCGAAGTAGAAGAAGAGTAGGGGGCTGCGCGCCACGCTATGACCCGGACCGCCTTCGGCGGACAGTTGGTCCCACCCCACCGCCCCCGCACTATCACCTAAGTTGAGTGAGTAGCTTGGTCGTGAGCATCCGAGACGTGGCGATGATGGGGGTCATCGTATGGCTCGATGCACTGGTTGGAAAACCCGAGGAATCGAAGACGTAGATGTCTCGGGCGCCGTAGACCTTGCCGTCGGGATCGGCTCCACCGTCGCGTTCCGATGGAGCCATTCGCACGGTGCCTTGTTGGTGTGCGCTGATCAGCGGAGCTGACGCCGGGGCAAACGTGATCTCGTGCGCCTTCGTCGCGTCGCCGGTGGAGCGGATGACGACTGGCCGCGCGGTCGGGACGACGACGCGGGTCGCGCCTGCCTCGAGATAGATGCGCGCTGTGTTGTAAACGGCCTCGCGAAGCCGCTCTTGGTGGTCCGGGCGTTGCGCATATCGAATGATCAGCCTACCGCCCTTTTCTACCTCCACTTGCCCGGACGGCTGATCGGGGGCCAGGAGGAGTGATGCTGCCATGCGGTTGTACTGCGCCATGTCCTGCATGCCTTCGGCCCCCGAAAACGGAAGCAAGGTCGACACGATTCCCGGGGTCCCCATGATCCCCTCGATCCGATAGCCCCACAACCCGAGCTCCTCGTTGTCTTCCTGCTCGAACTCGGTCACGGCGTAGGACTGCGGCACGAGCTCGAACGCGTCGATTTCCTCTTCGAAGAAACCGATGACGGGCAACTGGGGCTGAAGCATGAGATTTCGGCCTACGTGCAGGTTGCCGATCCCGGAGCGCAAGAGAAGCTGTGCCGATGCGATCGCGTTGGCTGCCACGATCACGACTTTGGCCCGAACAGTAAGCTCCCCCTGCTCGTGATAGCCGGGCGGATCGAGGGTGCGCACGCGAAGCTCTTTGAGCTCTTTACCGGGGTGGCGAATCTCGACGGCCCGAGCTCGCGTGAACACACGAACCCCTGCGGCGATCGCCTTCGGCAGCGCCACCATCCTCGGGTTGCGTTTGGCGTGCACCGGACAACCGATCAGACAAGTGCCAAGCCCCTGACAGCCAACGCGGTTGTGCATCATGACTTCACCGCGATAGCCAAGGGCCTCGGCACCGATTCGCAGCTTGTTGTTGGCGCTATTGACTAGGCTCTCCGGGATGCGACTCGCAGAGAGATCGTCGAGGGCAGCTTCTTGAAACGAACCAAAACGGCTCGGCGCGAAATCCTCGAGCCCATACTTATCAGCCCAATGTGCCAACACCGGATCGGCAGTCGGCACGACGTCGCACGCGTTGATCACACCGCCGCCTCCGAGCACCCGCCCTTGGAGCACGCTTACGGAAAGATCGGACGTCGCTCGACCTCCGCGGTCCATGTAGAGCTGATCGTACATGTCGCGATCGCGTTGGTTGCGCTCGGCACCGACTAAGTCCCGGCCCTCCTCGAGCACGACGACTTCACGACCGGCCTCGGCCAATAGACGGGCGGCGGTGGCTCCACCGCAACCCGATCCGACGATGCAGATCTCGGTAGTGACGGCATCCGGGATCAAGTCTTTCGACAGATCGGTGATGGCCATGCTCATTGCCTCACGCTCCGACCGCGGCGCAGGGATGGCCCCGGATACCCGATGAAAGGCCAGACCGCTTCGTGATCGAAGAAGACCAGGTTGAAGAATTTTCGCATGGCCACGCTGACCTGGCGCCTGAGGAGACTCTCGCTGGTGGCCCAACCGTTCCAGTGCACCAGGCGCGCTTCGCGATCGAGTCGTGAGAAGGTAGACACTTGCCGATCGAAGACGAGGGGCCCGAACTCGATCAACACCAGCGCCTTTCTGAGATCCTTCACGTTGTGTTGGGGCTCGCCCGTCAAGAACTCGTCGAAGGCGCGCGGAAGATCCATCGACTCGGCGTCGATCGGGATCGCATCGGTACGCGGGAACATGATTTCGACGAGGCTCTTCAGGGTCTGATATTCGTGGGCGTCGAGAAGCTGCAGGCCCTCCACCTCGGGCGCGCGCCCCCGCAAGAGTAGCAGACCTCCGCCGCCGGCCCCTAGCAACGCACCGCCTGCAACCAAGCCGGCCTTCAGGAACCTTCGCCGTGAGAGAAAACCGAAGAGCCCTTCGCGCGCATCTTGTTCGCCCTCGGGGACGGCCATGTTTAGTCTTCTTGCACACTCCCATGCTATAGAAAACCCATGGGCGGTAGCAGCGACGAAATGGCTGCATTTCGACGACTGCAAACCCAGCTCGCCGAACGCTGGGAGCTGATCAACAGCAAAGGTCCCGAAGCCCGCGACATCGTCGTCGTTCCATCCCTGTCGCTCGACGGGATCGACTCGGTCTCGATCGATGGCGTGCTGCACTACGAGGAGCGGATGCTGTTCGTGTTGAATCTCTTGCGGCGGCCGCGCGCAAGGGTGGTCTACGTGAGCTCGGCACCGATCCACCCAGCCGCCGTCGACTACATGCTGTCACTGATCAGCGGAATCCCCAACGAGCACATGCGCCGACGATTGACGATGATCTCTCTATACGACAACTCCTTAGTTCCATTGTCTCAGAAAATCCTGCGACGACCTCGTGTCCTCGAGCGGATTCGGCAGTGCGTTGGGCCGGAACAGGCGATGATGACTTGCTTTACCGTGTCCGAAGCGGAACGCAGCCTCGCGACGGCGTTGGGCATTCCGCTCTACGGCGTCGATCCAGACCTCCTGTGGCTCGGGACAAAGAGCGGTTCGCGCACGGTATTCCGCGAAGCCGGGATTCAGTTACTGGCGGGGGCCGAGGATCTCCGAAGCGAGGGAGAGGTCGTCGAGGCCGTGGATGGGCTCTGGTCCGACGATCCCGGGCTCGAGCGCGTCGTGGTGAAACACAACACCGGGTTCAGCGGCCAGGGCAACGCCGTCCTCGACCTCCACGACCTCGCGCACGTATCTCCACGGAGCGGCACGAGCCGCGAAGGACGAGAGCAAGCGTTGGCAGATGCCGTGCGCCACATGCGCTTCGTCGACAAAGCTCAAACCTGGGAGACGTTTGTGGAGAAGCTCGAGCGGGAAGGCGGTGTCGTCGAAGCATTCATGGACGCGCCGGACAAACGAGCCCCGAGCTGCCAATTGCGAATCTCGCCCTCGGGGGGTGTCGACCTCCTTTCGACTCATGACCAACTCGTCGAGGGCCGGGACGGCCAAGTCTATGCGGGCTGCCGATTCCCAGCCGACGCTGCCTATCGATTGGCGATCCAGCAAGATGCCCAGCGGGTCGCCCAAGTCCTTCAAGACAAGGGGGCGGTCGCACGCCTTGCAGTCGACTTTCTGTGCAGACAAGCGGACGACGGCACCTGGCAGCACTATGCCATCGAAACGAACCTCCGGATGGGTGGCACGACGCACCCGATGATGCTTTTGCGGATGATGACCGATGGAAGATATGACCCTGATACCGGGCTCTATCTCACCCCGCGAAACGAGCCTCAGTTCTACGTGGCGACCGACTCGATGCGATCGGACCGGTATCGGGGCCTTCTCGTCGAAGATCTCCTCGACATTGCTGCGGTGAACGGATTGCACTATCAGGCGTGGTCCGAGTCAGGCGTGCTGTTTCACTTCACCGGGGCCCTGAGCGAGTTCGGAAAGTTCGGCATCACGGCCGTCGGCAAGAGCCCGGCCGAGGCAGACCATTGGTTCAACGAGACCAGACAGGTCCTGGACCGCGAGACGGAGAAACGAAGTTGTTCATAGACGAGGTAAAGCACGGCGTGTTGAGAGTCTCGGCAACCGAGGATTGCCCGAGGCCGTACATCGGGGTCTGCGGCTCGATGCATGGAAATGAGCCCTGCGGTGACGACGCGGTCGAGCGCATCGCCGGAGAGCTTCAGGACGGCTCGCTTCGACCTGGCGACGGGACGCTGTTCTTGATTCGTGGGAACCCGGAGGCACTATCGCAGGGCCGCCGACACACGCCCGAAGGCGACGATCTCAATCGACTGTGGGACTTTTCATTCACCGAATCGCTCCGCCAAGAAGCCTGGGGGTACGAGCATCACCGTGTGATCGAACTGAAACAAGT